>Ga0105240_10000307_pt1 | contig 94509 bp, 77 predicted proteins | sample KBSC54metaG_FD_80426 | JGI IMG/M metagenome (GOLD analysis project Ga0105240, IMG submission 80426) | Corn rhizosphere microbial communities from Kellogg Biological Station, Michigan, USA - KBS C5-4 metaG | ecosystem: Host-associated > Plants > Roots > Rhizosphere > Soil | place: Michigan, USA...
ATGCGCGCTCGGCACTGGAAGCGATCCGGGCCAATCCCCCGCAGCTGTTGTTCCTCGATATCCAGATCGATTCGCAAAACGGCGTCGTGCTGGCGCGCTCGCTGGACCCTGACAGTCTGCCTTTGATCGTATTCGTCACGGCCTATCACCACTATGCGCTGGAAGCGTTCGAGGTGAGCGCGGTCGACTATCTGCTCAAGCCTTTCGATGACGAGCGGTTTCGCAAAACCATTGCGCGGGTCCGCCGCAGGCGGGGAGCCGAGAGCGAGTCCGAGCGCTCCTCGGTGCTCAATTCGGTGTTGGCCCAGATCGAGCGCAGTGCCCGTGCGCTGGCCGACGCACGCCCGCGGATTCTGGCCGAGTCCGGCAGCCGGATGCACATGCTGGACGTCGGGCAGGTGGAGCTGGTCGAATCGGACCGCAACTATGTGAAGCTCACGGTCGGGCGGGAGAGCTTCTATGCGCGCAGCACTTTGCAACAGGCGCAAGTATCACTACAGTCGCAGCCCTTGCTGCGCATCAGCCGCTCGTGCCTGATCAATATGAACCATGTGCGCGAAATCAGTCGGACTCCCCGCGGGGATTTCATCTTTGTTCTGGCGGGAGGGATCACCGTGACGAGCAGCGAAGGGTCGCGCGATGGCGTACGTCAGTACCTGGAGCGCTTGAAACTGAATCCGCTCGGGCGCGATTCGGCCGAATACGTTTCGGGCTTGCGCTCCTGACCGCTCCGGTGGCGGCGCGCTCCTCCGTGTTCGCGCTGTGCGTGCTCACGCTCATCAACCTCCTGAACTATCTCGATCGCTATCTGGCTTCGGGTTTCGTCCCTGACCTGAAAGCGGCGCCGCTTGGGCTCTCGGACACCCAGGTCGGCTTCCTGACGTCCGCCTTCATGATCGTCTACATGCTGGCGGCCCCGATTTTCGGCGCGCTTGGGGATCGAGGCCCGCGCACGCGTCCGGTCGCCATCGGCGTTTTCCTGTGGAGCTTGGCGACACTGCTGTCCGGATTCGCAGCCAACTATGCTCACCTGCTCAGTGCGCGTGCCTTGGTTGGCATCGGAGAGGCGGCCTACATTTCGATCGCTCCAGCATTGCTGTCTGACCTCTTTCCGCGTGCGCAGCGGGGCCGGGTACTGTCGGTATTCAACATGGCGATCCCCGTGGGCGCCGCGTTGGGCTACATCGTCGGTGGCTTGATGAGTCAGCACTATGGGTGGCGCGAAGCCTTCTTCGTTGCGGGCGCCCCCGGGATGTTGCTGGCGCTGCTCGTGTTGCGCCTCCCGGATCCCCCGCGCGGGTCGCAACCGGACGAAGAGGTGCCGCAAGTCACCGTGAGTACCAACTCGGTCGCGCGCTACTCGAGCCTACTGCGGCGCGCTCCCTACATGTTGGTCGTTCTGGGCTACGCTGCTTACACGTTCGCGCTGGGGGGGCTGGCGGTGTGGATGCCTTATTTCCTGGAGCAAGTGCACCACGTCCCCCGCGTGCAGGCCACGACGAGCTTTGGCGCGATCGTGGTGGTGACCGGCTTTGTAGGGACCTTTCTCGGCGGTTGGCTGGGGGATTACTGGATGAAGTCCTCTCGCCAGGCTTATCTGTGGATGTCTGGATGGGTCACCCTGCTGGCGGCGCCGTGTGCCCTCATCGCACTGACGGCCGAGTCACCTGGCACGTACTATCCCGCAATCGTTCTCGCGGAGCTGCTGCTCTTCATGTCCACCGGTCCGGTCAACTCCGCGATCGTCAACCTTGTTGCCCCCGCCGAGCGCGCGTCTGCGCTCGCGCTGAGTATGTTCATGATCCACCTGTTGGGGGACGTGCCATCGCCCACCTTGATCGGCCGCATCGCGGAGGCGTCCTCTTTGTCGAAGGCGGTCCTGATCGTACCGGTAGCGGTTCTGATCAGTGGCGCGGTGTGGCTCGTTTCCGCTCGCGTGGCGCGCAGCACGGGCGGCCCGACCGTTCCAAAGACGATGCTAGCGCCGGCCTGAAGGACTCTAGCCAGTCGCCGCTGTCAAATCCGTCTCTGCGGGTTCCGATTCGCTCGCCCGTCTCGGGGGCGGGATTGTCTTGCGCACTTCCTCGAGAATCCATTTGCGGAAGGCAATCACTTCCGGACGCGCGGCAACCTCCGCCCGGTGCACGAGGAAGTAGCTGTCCTCGGTTTCCCAATCATGATCGAACAGGCGGGTCAGCGACTTCGCCCGGAACCGCTCCATGCTGAGGAGCGCGGGAATGAGCCCGACGCCCGCGGAGCGCTCCGTGGCACGCACCAGCGAGGCCATGTTGTTGAAGGCTATGCGCTTGCGCGGTCGAGGCATCTCCAGTCCCGCCGACTCCGCCCACCGTTCCCAGCCGTCCTTGCGGGCCTCGAAAACCAGCAGAGTCTGGCCGCCGAGCTGCTCAATGGAGCTGATCGACGTGCGCGCGAGCAGGGCGGGAGCACAGGCGGGTACGTAAGCCTGCGTGAACAGCCGGTGAGCCTGCAGCTCGCTCCACGTCCCCGGGCCCAGCACGATGGAAACGTCCGCGTCCGCTGGATGGATATCTGTGCCGGTGCCATCTGTGTCGATCTCGAGGTCGATCTCGGGCTGCGCGGCGTGGAGCTCCGCCAAGCGCGGCAGGAGGAACTCACTTGCGAAGAAGGAGGCGACGCGCAGCCGAAGTGTGCTGCGGCCCGCACGGGCGCGGAGCTCACGCGTGGCCGCGTCCAGACGCTCGAAGAGATGCTCGATCTCTCGGAGGTAGGTAGACCCGGCGTCCGTCAGGGTCAATGTGCGTGCACCACGATGGAACAACGGTACGCCCAGCTCCTCCTCGAGGGCACGGATCTGGTGGCTCACAGCGGAAGGCGTCAGAAACAGCTGGCTGGCGGCAGTCTTGAAGCTGCCGGAGCGGGCCGCCAGCTGAAACGCGCGCAGGGTCTTGGTCGAGGGCAGTCGCATAACGCCAGAATCATCCCATAAGTCTGGGTAACGCCGAGGAACATGCGTCGCACCCGTTCGTCCGTGTCCCCTATTATTTCAGATGTGCTGCGTCAGCCAGAACTTTCCGTTGATTTCGATATGAGGGTCTCGCCAGCGTCACGTCCGCTGCGCACTCGCTCGCGTGCAGAGGTACTGGCGACCCTGGACGCGGCTTTTGGCACGAGCAATGGCCCCTTGGGCGCGCACTGTATCCACGAATTGTGGATGCGAGGTGAATTCGCGGCTCATATCGAGACCGCACTGGAGAAACTCTGGGCGCACGCGGCCAAGAGCGTTCCCGAATGGTTGCCCATGCGCTACGTCGATTGGCTACCGACCCTCTATGAGGTCACCGCCCATTTCCGGGCTGAGCGCAAGGGGCGGTCGAACATCTACCTGATCTTGCTCGACTATGCGGACCGCCGCGACGGTCCGCATGGAATCTATGTGGGAATGAGCCAGTACTCTCCGGCCCAGCGTTTCGATCAGCACAAAGCGGGAATTCGCGCGGCCGGCAGTGTGCTCAAGCGGGGTCTGGAGGTGCTTACGGGCCCGACTCTGCACTTACAGTCCATCGCCAGGCCTGCGGCCGCGCGTATCGAGGGTGAGCTGGCCGGAGCATTACGGGACGCGGGCCTTCTCGTGCAAGGTGGGCATTGAGCTGCGCTCCTGTTGTTTACGTTCCCAGACTTCCTCCCGATCTATCGAGACCTCAGTCGGGGCCTCGATTCCGATGCGCACCTGGTTGCCTTTAAACCCCAATACGGTGATCCGGATGCGGGGGCCGAGCCGGATCGATTCGTGCGGGCGGCGGGTCAATATGAGCATGCGAATACCTCTTCCGTGGCGGCATCTTCGCCGTTGCCATATTCAGCCACGGCGGCTGTTCCATTGATATTGTCTCGTGAAAAAGACGTCCGGAAGCGGCTACAGCGGTACAGCTGGAGACCGAAAGTCTGAACCAACTCAAACCTCACGCGTTTACGGTTTATGGTGACTCCACAGGCTAGAGCTACAGCGGGCACAGTGTTGAAGTGGGTCGGCATCGTCCTCGGCACTCTCGTTGTCGTGTTGTTGGTCGCCGCGGTGGTGTTGGATGCGAACGCCGACGCGCTGCGTGGGCCGATCGCCCGGACGGCCTCTGCGCATCTCGGCAGGCCGGTCCATATCGACGGACGGCTGGAGCTCCACCTATTCTCGTGGACACCCCACGCGATCGTGCACCAGTTGCGTATCGCGAATCCCGATTGGGTCAGCGCGCAGGAATTGAAGGGGGCCCAGCAACCCGCGACCGCTCCCGGGGACGCGGCCCGTATCGGTGTGCTGCAGCTTTCGGTGTCCATCCCGGCGCTGTTCAAGGGCGATATCCTATTACCCTATGTCGGACTGGATGACAGCGACATCAACGTCGTGCGCGACGAGCAGCAGCGATTCAACTGGAGCTTCACGCCGCAGGGTAAACCCAAGCCACCGTCCAATGAGCCCGCGAAGTTTCCCTTACTGCGCCGCTTGCACCTCGGCAATGGCCACCTGGTCGTCAACGATGCCATACGCAAACTCCACTTCGCGGGGACGGTGTCGGCTGACCAGACCCGCAATGGGGGACCGCAATCCCTGAGCTTGAACGGGAACGGCGATATCAACGGCGCCGTGTTCAAGCTCACTGCCAGCGGCGATCCGCTGATCACCGCGGAGCAGCACAAGCCCTATACCGTGAGCTCCAACATTCAAGCGGGGCAAACGAAAGTGCAGTCGCGCATCACCATTACGAAGCCCTTCGACATGGGCTCGGTGGTGGCCGACATCTCGGCCTCGGGCGACGACTTCGCCGACCTTTACTACCTGAGCGGCCTCGCGCTGCCCAACACGGCGCCATACTCCGTCTCCGGGCATCTCCAGCGCAGCGGCTCGTTGTTGAAAGTCACCGATTTCAAGGGGACACTCGGCAATAGTGACATCCACGGCACGCTCGCGATCGAGACCGCCCGCGAGCGGCCGCTGTTGACCGCGGATCTCGCGACGCGGCGGTTGGATATCAAGGATCTCGGGCCGACGTTGGGTTCGCGAGTCAAGACAAAGCCGTCCTCGTTGAGCCGCAAGGAAGCCGAGCCGGGGGCCGATGCCGGCGGCTCTGCGGGGCACAAGGAGAGCGCGGAGGAGTCCACGGCGAAGGCACGCGCCGCGACACCGAAAGCCGCCAAGACCACTACCACTCAGGCCGGCGGTGGTACGGAAAATCTGCACGGCGCAAAGCCCAAATCCGCACAAGTGCGCACCGCGGAAGCGCAACGAGCCGACGTCGAGGCCGCCAAGGGGCAAACGCTCCTGCCCGACGCGAAGTTGGACTTGAAACGCATTCGCGCCATGGACGCCGATGTGCGCTACCGGGCGGAGTCGGTGAAGACGCAGAAGATGTCGATACGTGAGATCGTGTTGAATCTGAAGCTCGCTGAGGCGGTCCTGACATTCACCCCGGTGTCCTTCGTGCTACCACAGGGAAAAATGACCTCCAACATCAAGGTCGATGGCAGGAAGGACGTCCCCGACGTGGAGATAGACTCGCGCATCACTCAAGTGCGCTTGTCGCAGCTCAAGACGAAATCCGGGGACGCGCCCATCGACGGGACCCTGGTAGGGCGTATCACTCTGCACGGTCACGGCAAATCCTTTCATGAGATCGGCTCGACCGCCGCGGGCAATGTCAGCTTCGTCATCCCGCATGGCGATATCCGCGCGGCCTTTGCCGAGGCATTGGGAATCAACGCCGCGCGGGCGCTCGGCTTGTTCCTGACCAAGAGTGACGAAAAGACTCCCATCCGTTGCGGGGTCACCAACTTCAAGGCCGAAGGCGGTGTGTTCGCCGCTCAGGACATTGTCTTTGACACGCAGAAGGTGCTCGTTCTCGGCAAGGGAGAGATCGACCTCGGGCCCGAGTTGATCGATCTCACGCTCACGGGGCAACCGAAGAACTTCCGTTTCTTCCGCATCAAGTCGCCCGTCGAGCTCACCGGGACTCTCTCCAAACCAACCGTACGCCTCAAGCCGGGCAACACTCCCGGGCAGGTGGCTGTTGCCACGGCGTTGGGGGTGCTCGCGACGCCGCTCGCGGCAGTCCTGGGATTCATCGACCCGGGGCTGGCGAAAGATGCGGATTGCAGCGCCTTGATCGCGGAAGCCGAGCGCCAAGGGGCGCCGCCGGTGAAGACCGCGGCGAAGGGTCAGGCCAAGGACAAGCCGATCAAGGACGCTCAGCGCTCGACGAAAGCCCGCTCGATGACATAGTCGCCCGGCTCGCCGATATGCGGCGAGATCGAGAAACCACGCGAATCGAGCAGAGCGCAGGTGTCTGTGAGCATCGAGGGGCTGCCGCAGACCATCACGCGGTCATTGACAGGGTCTAGCGCAGGCAAATGCAGATCGCGGCCCAGCCGACCGGAGCCCAGCAATGTGGTCAGCCGGCCATGATTTGTATGCGGCTCGCGCGTCACCGTGGGGTAGTAGTGCAGCTTGTCCCGAACGAGATCGCCCAGGTATTCGTGCGCCTTGAGGTCCTCGATCTTGTGCTTCACCACAGCGGACTCGCGGGCCCACCGCACCCCGTGCACGAACACCACGTGCTCGAAGCGCTCGTAGACCTCGGGATCCTTGATAACGCTCATGAAGGGAGCGGCACCTGTGCCTGTACTAAGCAGATACAACCGCTTGCCGGGCTTGAGGTCATGCAGCAGCAGCGTACCGGTGGGCTTACGGCTGATGAGGATCTCGTCCCCTTCCTGGATGTGCTGCAGACGCGAGGTCAGCGGGCCGTCGGGAACCTTGATGCTGAGGAATTCCAGGTGCTCCTCGTGGTTGGCGCTCGCGATGCTATAAGCGCGCAGCAGCGGCCGTTTGTCGACCTGGAGGCCGACCATGACGAACTGCCCGTTTTCGAAACGAAGCGCCGCATCACGCGTAGTGGTGAAGGTGAATTGTGTGTCCGTCCAGTGGTGTACCTTGAGTACCCGCTCCGCACCGATAGCCGCCAAGATCTGTTACCTGCCAAGGACATAACCCAGACGTAATGTTACCGGGCCGCAAGCCCGGATGAGGATTTTTCGGGCTATGGGGTCATAATCGGCAGGCATATTGATGCGGGCCAATGCGGCAAGGGGGTACGAAGGCATGACGGTATCGGCACATGACAGCCTCAAGGGGCGGACATTGTTCATTACGGGGGCTAGCCGGGGAATCGGGCTGGCGATCGCCCTGCGGGCCGCCCGCGACGGCGCGAATATCGCAATCGTCGCCAAAACCCAGGAACCGCATCCGAAGCTCCCCGGCACGATCTATACGGCGGCCAAGGAAGTCGAGGCGGCCGGCGGCCACGCACTCGCGCTTCCGGTGGATGTACGCGATGACGCGCAGGTGGCGAGCGCGATCGAGCGTACGGCCAAGACCTTCGGTGGCATCGATATCCTGATAAACAATGCCAGCGCCATCAGCCTCACGAACACGCCGGACACCGACATGAAGCGCTTTGATCTGATGCATCAGATCAACGCGCGCGGCAGCTATCTGTGCTCGAAGCTTTGCTTGCCCCATCTGGCACGCTCTTCGAATCCGCACATCCTGATGATGGCTCCGCCTTTGAATATCACCGAGCATTGGTTCGCGCCGCACGTCGCCTACTCCTTGAGCAAGTACGGCATGAGTCTTTGTGTGCTCGGATTGGCTGGAGAGTTGCGCCCGCGCGGGGTCGCAGTGAATGCGCTCTGGCCGCGAACCGTTATCGGCACCGCGGCTTTGCAGATTGCCCTGAGCGGTCAACCAGCCACGGAGCGGCGCCGAGTCCGCAGGCCCGAGATTGTCGCCGACGCCGCGCACGTCATACTCACAAAGCCTAGCCGCGAGTTCACAGGCAAGTTCTGCATCGACCAGGACGTGCTGCGCGCCGCAGGCGAGTCCGATTTCACAAAATACCGTGAGCCGGGTGTGCACGAGGACGAGCTGTTGCCCGATTTTTTCCTCTAAAGCATCTAGCCGCGCACGTTCGCCTGGTTTTCGCTTTGCACAATAGCATCGCGGGCGTCCGAGCGTTAGATTACGGCCAGGCGACGATGATGCTCTGACGGCGGGCCAAGATACCCACGGACGGATCCCCATCGTCGAGATCAAGGAAACGGCGGAATGACCCGCCTGATTATGAGAGCGTGCGTCCCTTGAGCAATTCGCGACCCGCCTCCGACACCGATCTCTCGGCGCTGCTTCACGAGCTCAACCAGCCGCTCACGGCCATTTTGAGCAATGCGCAGGCCGCACAGCGTTTTCTTTCCGACACGATGCTCGATCGGGCCGAGCTGCACGACATACTCGAGGACATCATCGCCGACGACAAGCGCGCCGCCGCAATCATCAAGCGGTTGACCGAAGCGCTCAAGGAGGCTCAGAGACTCATAGGTGAGGCTATGGAGGAGGGAATGCCGCGATGAGCCTACAGTCAGAGACAGTATTCATCGTGGACGATGATCCGGAAGTCTGCCGCGCCATGGGACGGCTGGTGCGCGGGGCCGGCTACGACGTGCGGGAATTCAACTCCGCGCACGACTTCCTCGTGGCTCATGAGCCCGACCCGCCCGGGTGCGTGCTCCTCGATCTGACCATGCCCGACCTGGATGGCCTCGAGTTGCAACGTTGCATGGTCGCCTCAGGTTGTCACCGGCCCATCGTCTTCCTGACAGCCAATCACGACGTGCAAAACACCGTGCGTGCCATGAAAGCAGGAGCTGTAAATTTTCTCACCAAGCCCGTTGATCGTGACGAGCTGATGGCCGCGCTGGCCGAGGCGCTCGCAGTGGACGCAGCCGAGCGCGCCGAGTGGGAAGCGCGCAACACCGTCGCCGGGCGGCTCGCGACCCTCACCCCCCGCGAGCGTCAGGTGTTGGAAAAGGTCGTAGCCGGGAGACTCAACAAACAGATCGCCGCCGAGCTGGGAACCGTTGAGAAGACCATCAAGGTGCATCGAGCGCGCGTGATGCAGAAGTTGCACGCAACTTCTCTCATTCAACTCGTCGAAATCGCGCAGCTGGCTGGGCTCAAGGGTGAGCGTGGCAGTGCCAGCGCCAGCGCCGGTTCCGCATAGCCGTTCAGCAGTGACTGGACCAAAGGCCAATTGCTGCTGTAAGCCATCGGCGCAAGATGGCGGGCGGGTCTGACGCGGTCGCCATCTGTAGGAAGGAACTTCGGTTTTCATCGGCCTTGTGCTTGCGGGCTCATCACCCGCACACGCTGCCCATTCGCGCACAGGGAAGGTACGGATGATTCGGTGACCTGCGGTAATGGCTACCGCGTCGACCTGACCAACGTCAATTCCAACACCTTCTTGACGGCCGCGACGAGGGCTTCTTCATCGAAGGGCTTCGCCAGGTGGACGGCGAATCCGCCCTGGAGGCTGCGCGCGATATCCTCCTGATACACGCTGCCGCTGATGGCAATCGCGGGCAACTCGCCGGCGCTACCCACGCGAGCAAACCGGGAGTGCACTCGGGACAACAGCTCGATGCCGTCACCGTCCGGTAAAGTGAGATCGCTGATCAAGACATCGAACGTACCATGCTCGGCCACCTTGAGGGCTGCAGCTGCCGTGGGCGCGCAAATCACGTGATAGCCATGGCTCGTGAGGAGGCGGCGGCAAGCTTTCGCGACACCCTCGTGATCCTCCACGAGCAGAATACGTGGAGCACCCGGAGCACTGCGGGTATCGCCTTTCAAGTGGAGGTCGTGGAGATAGGCGGTACTCGAGGCAGCTTCCAACTCGGACGTTGCCGCATCCAGCATACGGGCAATGGAGGCAGATGGGCTGTCAGCCTCTTTTACGGCCAAATCAACGTCATTGCCGGGTTCGGCCGGCAGGCTGGAGGAAACGGGTAGCCGGACGATGAACGTGGCTCCGCGGCCTTCGCCCTCGCTGGTGGCGGAGATCTCACCACCGTGCAGCATGATAATGCGGTGCGCGATCGCGAGTCCCAGCCCGAGCCCCTGGCCTTTCGAGCGGCGTTGCGTGTTGTTCCCTTGCCAATAGCGTTCGAACAGATTCGGCAAGGCTTCGGCCGCAATGCCTTGGCCGGAGTCGCGGACGAGCAACTCCGCTACCTCACCGCGACGCTGGTACTTGAGTTGGATGCTGCCACCCGGTGGTGTGTAGCGGATCGCGTTCGACAGTAGATTCCACACGACTTGCTGAAGTCGCTCCGCGTCGCCGTTGACTACAGTGGGGTCGGATTCCAGAGCTGTCTCGACGGCAAGCTTCTTGGCCAACGCGGCCGGCCGGAAAGAGTCGACGACCGTTTTGATGATCTGCGCAAGCGAGACGATCGGTCGTGGGTCGATTTTCAACCGGCCGGTCACGATACGCGAGATGTCCAGCAGATCGTCCACGAGGCGACGCTGCACACGTGCATTGCGCTCGATCAGGTCGAGTGCGTGAACCGCCTCTTCGGCATCCAGCTTGTTGCCTTTGAGGAGCGCCGTCCAGGCGAGCACTGCCATCAGCGGTGTGCGCAGCTCGTGAGAGAGCATCGTGAAGAAAATATCGCGAGCGCGGTTAGCCTCTTCCGCAGCTTCGCGGCCGCGGCGTTCGGCTGCGTGCAAACGCGCCTGCGCCAGCCGCGATTCGATGCGTGCAATCAACTCCCGAGCGGAGAACGGTTTGGTCACGTAGTCGTCCGCTCCAGCGCGCAGTCCTTCGGCGGAAGCCTCTTCTCCGGCGCGTGCTGAAAGCAACATGACCGACACTTTGGATATGGCGTCATCCGCGCGGATCGCGCGCAGCAGACCGAAGCCGTCCATTACCGGCATCATGACGTCGGCGATAATCAGGTCCGGCGGATGGCGGCGGATGCGCTCCAGCGCGGCGGCTCCGTCGGGCTCCGTTTCCACCTGCCACCGATCGCCGAGAAGACCGTATAAATAGCTGCGCATGTCGGCGTTGTCATCGACGACCAAGACACGGGCACGCTCGGCTTCCGATGGGGCGCGTGCCACTGGGCTGCTTTGACGGGCTTCGCTCACCGCAGTGCGCTCGGCCTTTGGCACCCAACCGAGAGCCTCCTCGACAAACGGGAGCGCGCCTATCCGGGCTCGCTCCAGCGTGCGTCGCGCGCCAATGCGGTCTGCAGCCAGGTGGGCAGAGCCGCGCGGAATACGCAAGCTGATCGTGGTACCCACGCCAAGCTCGCTGCGCGCAGCGATACTGCCGCCGTGCAATTTCACCAGCTCTTGCACGAGTGAGAGGCCGATGCCGGAGCCCTCGTGAGTGCGCGCGTGCGGCGTGCGCCCGCGGAAGAAACGTTCGAACAAGCGGGGGAGGTCTTCCGCCGCCACACCACAGCCTGTATCGCTCACTTGCAGCTCGACGGTATCGCCCACCGCCTGCTGCGTGACTCGCACCTCACCCTGGAGCGTGAATTTGAAAGCATTCGAGACCAGGTTGAGGACGATCTTTTCCCACATGTCCCGATCGACAAACACGTTCTCGGGTAATTTGGGGCAATCGAGCGTGAGTGTGATGCCGGCGCGCTCGAACGCCGAGCGAAACACGCTCGCCAGGTCGGTCGTGAGGCTGGCGAGGTCGGTGGGCTCATAGCTGGCGTCGATACGGCCCGCCTCGAGGCGCGAGAATTCCAACAGCGAGTTGACTAACTTGAGGAGCCGGCCGCCGCCGCGGCGCGCGATTTCCAGCAACTTGCGGTCCGTTTCCTCCAGGCTCGCCCGCGCCAGGAGATCATCGAGCGGACCCAACAGCAGGGTCAGCGGCGTGCGTAGCTCGTGGCTGATGTTGCTGAAGAAAACCGTCTTGGCCCGGTCGAGATCGGCCAGAGCCTGGGCTTGTTCGCGCACATGTTGTTTAGCTTGGGCGCTGGAGATGGCCGTTTCCAGGTGGTTGGCGATGAGCTCGTGGAAGGCGCGCGATTCCTCCAACGGCCGCATGGGGTTTACCCCGGCGATCAGGACGGCTGCAACATGCTGCGACGTTGGACTCGTTATCGGGAGCGCGAAGGCCTGCTGAGGGGTGAGCTCAGGCGTACGTATCACGCCTGCGATGATCGGTTGCACGTCCCCCAGGAGTTTCGTCGTGCGCGTGAGTGCCACTTGCGCCACGGCGCAGGCATTGTCCTCGGTGAGCTCGATGGTCGGCGAGAAAGTGTTGGGAACCGAGGTCAGGCCGGCGGTGCCGGCCAGATACGCCCGCTTCCCACTGCGCTCCACGAGATAGAGCGCGGCAAACGGCAGATCACGAGGGTAACCCTCGAGCGTTGCCGTCGCGGACTGACAGGCCGCCTCCGGGGTCTCGGCGAATGAGCTGCGCGCCGCCAGGGCACGCAGGCAGTTGATCTGCCGCTCGGCGATGATCCGCCGCGTATTCTCGATTGCCGTGCAGAAGATGCCGCTGGGGAGGTTCTGGTCGTCGCGCAATGCGGCGAACGAGAACGTGATGAACGTTTCCTCGAGATATCCGCTGCGTTCCAGCGGCATCAACAAATCGGCTTCGCCGGTCGGGTCGCCGGTGGTAAGGGTGTGCGTGAAGCGCGGCAGAAGGATCTGCTCCCAGATCTCTTTCCAGGCAACAGGTACGGGCAGTCCTAGCGCGGAAGGGTGGCGCGATGCACCAGCGAGCTCAATGAAGGCATCGTTGTAGAAATAGATCAGCTCTTTTTTACCCAGGGCGAGGGCGGTCGGAAAGCTCGAATCCAGAATGATGTGTACGGCGTTGCGCCAGCTCTCCGGCCAGAATTCTGCTGGTCCGATCGGGGTTGAGGACCAGTCAAACTCGCGGAAACGCCGGGCCATCTCTCCGCGCGTCACTTCGGGTGCCCGCGGACGCTGACCCACGGCGTCATCGGAGTATTTGAACTCGGCCTCCGGGGCTCGCGCGGAGGTGACCGTCCCAGTGGAGCTCATGGCTTGCGTCATTCCCCTATGACCGCGACCCAGGTCGCGCAGAATAATCCCGTCTCGGTGCAGGTGAAAACAGACCGTCGGCGCAATGCGACATATCAGCGGACGAAGGTCTACCTGCGGCGGCTAGTGAATCAGGCCGCGGCGCTCTCGGCAACAGGGGCGTTGCCATAAAGTAAGGTCGCGAGTCGTTCCGGGCTCAGGATCATCACCAACGCGGCATTGGGATCGGCAGGCTCGATAGCGAGGGTCGCGAGCTGGCCGCTCGAGCCATCAACCGGCAGCAGACGGTCGGTAGGCACTTCGGACACATCGCCCAGGAGCTCGACCAGCAAACCAAAGGGCTTCGCGCGGCCCGGCACTCGGACGATCACCACGATGCGCGGCGCTTCGTGTGCCCTCTCTCCGAGCACCTTGGTCAGATCGGCCACGGTGATGGGGTCACCGGCAAACATGAGGTAGCCAGCGCACCAGTGCTCCGCGGTGGGTAACGTCTGCAGCGCACGAACGTCCACGGCCTCGATGACATTGGCGGTGGGCAAGGCGTACCAGCCTTCGCCCGCAGCGAAAGTGGCAAATTCGCGCACTTCATGTTTGCCGCTCTGGCGACTTGCCGCGCGCTGCGGCACCTCGCCGCGAGCCGCCGCACGCTCCACCACCCTGCCGATCGGAATCAGCATGACGCCGTACCCCCCTTGGCCGGGGTATTCGCGGTAGCCTGTATCGGGCTTTACGCCCACGGCGTGATAACTGTCGCCCACCCGGATCACGCGTGCCTCGCCGTCCTTGCCCGCTTCCCGAATCCAACTGAGCCCGAGACTTTCAGCCTCGACCGGCGCGTTGCTGGCCATGACGCGCAAGTCACGATCCAGGAAGAGGGCGCTGCAGCCGGCCAACGGCTGGCCGCTTTCATCGCGGGGCAGGCAGTCCTGCAGCATCGCGGCCAGCTGCGGAGCGGTATCAAACACAACAGCCACCGCGCCGATCACGCGTCCTTGCGCGCCGCGAACCGCTCCTCCGAAGATCAGAGTAGGGCGATTGTCATAGAGCGCGCTGGGTTGGAATCCGGAAACGCTGTAGCCTTGCGTGCCGACGATCGCGAGCGCCTGGGCCGCCCACGGCTCATCGACCGGTGTGCCTGACAAGTGCTCGTATTCGGGGCGCGACGTGGCAACGATGCGGCGCTCCGCATCCAACAAAACGATGCAGTGGTAGACGGTGTAGAGGCTGTTGATATGCTGTAGCACGCGAGTGGTAGCCTCATCGTCACAACCCTCGGCATTCGTCAGCCGCCCGATGAGCGTGGTATCGAGCGCCCACCACCGGCAGTCGTTCGCGCGCTCGTAGAGATTGCGCGCCAAGAGCTCGCTGCCGAGCGAGGCCATGAACTGGCTGTCGTGCAACACGGCGGAGACCACCGTTTCGTGCAACTCCTCGATGGAGTGCTCGAACACCTCCTGGGTTTTGCGCCCCATGTGGCTGATCTCGCGCAACAAGGCTTTGGCGAAAGTACTGTTGCCACTGGCGGTGAGAGACAATCGGACACTCCCGTTCCAGACCGAGCGATTCAGATCGCGCTGTACTGCGTCGGCCTGCCGCGGAATCTCACGCAGCGCCGCGGAGAACGTGGCTGCGCTCGAGCGCAGGTCCGCGAGTACCTCCGCGGTGCAGCCGACGGCGGCGGCGCGCCCGTCGGTCTCGAAGGCCCGCTCCAGAGGGATCATGACGTGCCCGCGCCATTGCGGGCCGGCGTAACCCTGGTAGGGCTGCGCGTTGCGGGTCACCGCAAGGAATTCGCGACCGGCAAAGCGGATGACCTCACCGGTCTCGCTATTTGCAGGTGCCACGCGCGCTCCCACGGGCAGTTGGTAGGGATCGCTGGTCGCAATCACCTCGTCATCGGCATCCAGAAGGGACAGGACGGTCCAGTCAGTTGGCGAGCGCAGCTTGGCGAAAATGCCGTCGCATTCGTCCTCGAGGCGAAAGCACAAACACAGAACGCCGAGCGTGTGATGCTCGGAGGTGACCCTGTGGGAGTAGATGAGGGCGCGACGCGCGCCGGGGATCAGGTCGCTGCGTCGATAAGTTTCGATGTAGGGCCGATCGCTTCTCAGTGTGCCTGCCACGAGGGGATCGTGCGTAACCGGGGGCGCGGTGCCATTCTCGAGCTGCGCCAGGATCTTGCCGTCCGGGGAGATCAGTATGACGTTGTGATAGATGGAGTACTTCGCGACGTATTCGGACAGATGCCGTTGCAAGGAGCGCGTGGCCGCGTTCGCGTGATCCTGCTCAGCTGACTCCGCAGCTATGCCTGCCGCGAAACGGCGGATCGTATCGTCAGCGGCCAGGAAGCCGATGTCAGCTGTACGCTCGAACAGATTGCGGACCAGGATATCGATCACGACCTGGGCTCGCGCCCGCGCCGCCAGCAGAGCCTTCTTCTGGGTCTCGGCGGCGAGATGGGTGACCAGATCGCCGGCCAGCGACTCGAAAGCCTGCCGGGTGCCGCTCAGGTTGGTTCCATCCTCGCTGAGGTGAGATAACAGCGCGAGGCTATCCCAGGCGCCCTGCAGGGTAGCAAGGCGCTCGCGATACCCGGCAACGGCCGGCATGTGTTTGGTGAGGCGCGAGATGTCGGACACGGTCTTCCTGTTGCGGTCGGCGCAGGCCCCCAGCTTTGTTTGACATTTGATAACGTCTGCGCTGCGGAAAACTTGAGCAAGCGCGCAGATTTCACATAAGTTATGCGCGGTGCGGCAGATTTCGGCGGTTTGCAATAGGACCTTTGGCGGGCTACCGCCGTGCGGTCACCGGGAGCTAGACTGGTCCTATGATCAAAGTCCGGGGCCCGGGGCGCTACCTGGTGCTTCTTCTTTTCAGTGCGCAGGTGGCGGCGGCCTTCGACGCTACGCCGCTGCACCTCGCACGTGGGGCCCGCGTCGGGGTGGTGAGCTCGTTGGATCCCGATATCACGCACTTCCATTCGGGCCGCTCGATCACCGACGCTTTTTTGCATACCGAGCGCATCAACTGGTCGATCGGTTCCATGTTGCTGGATGCCGTGCAAGAGCGTGTGACGCAGATGGGCTTGGTCCTTGTCCCGCTGGGCATCATCCCGGAGCTCAGTCACGTGCGCGAGAGCTGCTTCCTGAATGGCAATTTCAACAAGGGGCTGCCGAAAGACTGCGCCCCACCACTGGAGCATCTGATCACCGAGAATCAGCTCCAAGCCATCATTGTGCTCGCGCCGGGACTGAACAATTCCGCCCATGGCGGATCCTCCCGCCGCAAAGAGCTGCCCGATTACGTGCGTGGCTGGGGTTTCATGACCGGTACGTCCGGCGCGCCGGACGGCAAGCCGTCGCTGTTCAGCATGACCGAGCTGCTGTTGGTGGCGCCTTCACCCAATGGACCCGTGCTCCATGCGCGCGAGTGGGGTGCAAACTATGAGATCGAGTGGTCGAGCTTCGTTCCGCCGCCGGACCTGAAGGCGATTCCGCTACCGGATTACGACCAACTCCGGCCGTTCTTTGCTGCCCTCCTGGGGCGACAGACCTCGCGGCTGCTCGATCAGATTCAGGTCGGACCCTGAGCTCGCGGCGCGGCCGTGCTCGCTCGGTGCAATCACCTGGCCACCGTGCACCGTTATCGATCGCGCCCCCCCTGCGGGCGTGGGCTAAGTGACTGATTTCACGTATGACATCCAATGGCATACGGTTTGCAAACTATCAATTGGCGGTGCGCTCCTGCGGCATGTGTTGACTCCGGCTTCACAGGACGCGAGGAGCATCGTTCGCAGCGACGATTGACCCCCTCATTCGTCGTCGCGGCGCTATAGCGTGCGAGGTGGTTCGTCGCCTCGCACGTTTTTTCAGGCATAGCGTGACCCCAGAAGAGATCTCCCGCGTCGCCCTTCAGGCTGTAATCCGCAACTCCAGGTCGATCTCCGCGATCTCATAACCCTTGCGGAAGTCCCGAATGTGCCGTGCCATCCAGGTACGCGCACCCTCCGCATCACGGTCTTGCAACGCTTCAACCAACTTCTTCTGGGCGGCGGAAATACGTGAGCGCGCTTGTGCGACCTTGTCGATCATGACCCGCAGTGACGGCTCGAGAAGCTGGAGGAGGGGCTCTTGCGCAAGTCCCAGCACCTGGTTGTGCGTGGCCTTGCCGACCTGTCTGAAAAACTCCGCGGCGTAATGAACTGCGCGTTCGGTATCCGCGTTCGAGTCGTCGAAGCGCTCGGTCGCGGCGATGATGTTTGCGAGGTCCTCCACCGTGCGGGCTCGAGCAGCAGCCTCGGCGATGGGGGGCTCGAGGATCGTCAACGCTGACCAGACTTCCATGAAGGTGACATCGTGCATCACCAGGGCACGGCTCACGCCTTCGGCGATCGCATCGTGTTGAGGCCTGCTCACCGACATGAGCTTCGAGCCCGGCCGCCGTTTCACCAGACCGCCGCTTTCCAGCTCGCGCAAGGCCTCGCGGATCGTGGAGCGATTCACCCCGAATTGCCGCGCCAGCTCGGTCTCGGGCGGCAAGCGCTCGCCTTCGCGCAGACTACGGCTGACGATGCGCTCGCCAATCGCGGCCGCCACCTTGCGGTAGGCAGGCTCGATCAGGATCTGCTCGAAGCGCACTCCCGGGCTGTCGGCCGCGTCCCCCGCCGTCATGCGGCGGCCTCGAACAGCTCGCGACCGATCAACATCCGGCGAATCTCCTGTGTGCCCGCACCGATCTCGTACAACTTCGCGTCACGCAGCAAGCGTCCGGCAGGGAAGTCGTTGATATATCCATTGCCGCCCAAGGCCTGGATCGACTCCAGTGCGACGTTCGTTGCCCGTTCGGCGGCGAAGAGGATGCAGCTCGCCGCATCGCGACGCTTTGCCGTGCGGGCATCGCAGGCGCGTGCGACGCAGTAGACATACGCACGGCTCGCGTTCAGTGCGCCATACATGTCGGCAATCTTCGCCTGCATGAGCTCGAAAGTACCGATAGGCTGGCCGAACTGTTTCCGTTCATGCACGTAAGGCAGCACCAGGTCCAAGGCTGCCGCCATCAAACCCAACGGCCCTCCGGCCAACACCACCCGCTCGTAGTCCAATCCGCTCATCAACACGCGGGCGCCTTCGTTCTGCGCGCCGAGTATGTTTGCCGCTGGCACCGCGCAATCCTCGAACACGAGCTCACAAGTACCCGAGCCACGCATGCCAAACTTGTCGAGCTTCTGCGCAGTTGCAAAGCCCGGGGTCCCACGCTCGACGATAAACGCGGTAATGCCGCGCGAGCCGGCCGCCGGGTCGGTCTTCGCATAGACGACGAAGACGTCAGCGTCCGGCCCGTTGGTGATCCACATCTTGCGGCCGGTGAGAACATATTTGTCGCCGCGTTGCTCGGCTCGCAACTGCATCGAGACGACATCCGAGCCCGCCCCGGGCTCCGACATGGCAAGCGCCCCGATGTGCTCACCACTCACGAGCTTCGGGAGATAGCGGTCCCGCTGCTCATCCGTCGCGTTGAGCCGGAGTTGGTTCACGCACAGATTGGAATGGGCGCCGTAAGACAAGCCTACGGCCCCGGACGCCCGTGAGATCTCCTCCATCACGATCACGTGCGCGAGATAACCCAGATCGGCGCCGCCCCAACGCTCGGGCACCGTGATGCCCAGCAAGCCTTGCTCGCCGAGAGCGGGCCAGAGGTCGCGCGGAAATTCGTTGCTGCGGTCGATCTGCGCGGCACGCGGGGCGATGCGCTCGCGCGCGAAGCGGCGCACCTGGGCGCGGATCTCTTCGAGATCAGGACCCAGCCCGAAATCACAGTCACTGCAATCGGTGGCATCCATCGGCTTGCCTTCACATTCAGTAGGATCGTATGATTGTCGGACAAACCGGCAACCGTGACAAGTGAGAGATGCCCCGAATTTCCACCCGGGTCGATGCGCTGTCCGATGAGTTCCGCGAGAACGCGCAAGCTATGCAGGCTCTGGCGGCCGACTTGCGGCGGGAGGTCGAGCGTATTTCGCAAGGCGGCTCGAAAGCGGCCGTGGAGAAACACAGGGCTGCCGGAAAACTGGCCGCTCGCGAGCGAGTCAGGATGCTCCTGGACACGGGAAGTCCGTTCCTGGAGCTGTCCCAGCTCGCCGCCTACGGCATGTATGGCGGCGATATCGCCTCCGCTGGCATTGTGACCGGCATCGGGCGGATCAGCGGCCGGGAATGCCTGGTCGTTGCGAACGACCCGACTGTGAAGGGCGGCACCTACTATCCGATCACGGTCAAGAAGCACCTGCGCGCGCAAGAGATCGCGCGCGAGAACCGGTTACCCTGCGTCTACCTCGTCGAAAGCGGTGGCGCGTTCCTACCGGCGCAGGACGAGGTGTTCCCGGATCGCGAGCATTTTGGCCGTATTTTCTATAACCAAGCGACCCTGTCGGCGGAGGGTATCGCGCAGATTGCGGTGGTTCATGGCTCCTGTACGGCCGGCGGCGCGTATGTGCCCGCGATGTCGGACGAGAACGTCATCGTCCGCAATCAAGGCCGGGTGTTTCTTGGCGGACCACCGCTGGTGAAAGCGGCTACCGGCGAGGATATCGACGCCGAGTCTCTCGGTGGCGCTGACGTCCATTGCCGAGAGTCCGGTGTCTGCGATCACTACGCCGAAAATGACACGCATGCGCTCTCGATTGCGCGGCGGATCGTGGGTCATCTGAGGGCTGTGCCTGAGACCGCGCCACCCCGTGCATCCGTTGAGCCGCGCTACGATCCCGCCGAGCTCTACGGGGTCGTGCCTGCGAATCTGCGGAAACCGTACGATGTACGCGAGGTCATCGCCCGTATGGTCGATGATTCGGAGCTAGATGAGTTCAAGGAGTTGTACGGCACGACCCTGGTTTGCGGCTTTGCCCACATCGGCGGTTATCCGGTCGGCATCCTGGCCAACAACGGTATCTTGTTCTCGGAAAGCGCTTTGAAGGGCGCTCATTTTGTCGAGCTCTGCAGCCGTGAGCGCATCCCGCTGTTGTTCCTGCAGAACATCACCGGCTTCATGGTCGGCAAGCGCGCGGAAGCCGGAGGTATCGCCAAGGATGGTGCGAAACTCGTCACCGCGGTGGCCTGTGCGGCCGTGCCGAAGCTCACCGTCATCATCGGCGGCAGCTACGGGGCTGGAAATTACGCGATGTGCGGCCGAGCCTACTCCCCTCGTTTTCTTTTCCAGTGGCCCAACTCCCGGATATCGGTGATGGGAGGAGAGCAGGCCGCGAGCGTGCTCGCCACGGTGAAACGCGATCAGATGAAAGGCGCCGAGTGGCCCGCGCAAGACGAAGAGGCCTTCAAAAAGCCGATTCGCGACCAGTACGAACGCCAGGGGCATCCCTACTATGCGTCCGCGCGGCTCTGGGATGACGGGGTCATTGATCCTGTCGACACTCGAAGGATCCTCGCGCTGTGTCTGGCTGCTGTCCGAAACTCGCCGGAGCAGGCTACGCGCTTCGGCCTGTTCCGGATGTAGGAGGGTGGTTATGGCTCATTTGCTTGTCGCGGGCGTGCTCGCATGATCAAAAGCCTGCTGGTCGCCAACCGTGGCGAGATCGCCTGCCGTATCTTCCGAACCGCACGCCGACTCGGGGTGCGCACCATTGCCGTCTTTTCCGATGCCGACGCCACAGCTCAACATGTGCGCGAGGCGGATGAAGCCGTCCACATCGGTCCTGCCGCGGCTCGCGAGAGCTATCTCAATGTGGAGCGCATCCTTGCGGCCGCGCGTGCCGCGGGCGCCGCGGCCATCCATCCGGGCTACGGCTTTCTCTCGGAGAATGCGCGTTTCGCACAGGCGTGCGCTGACGCGGAGGTTGTGTTTGTTGGTCCACCCGCTGCCGCAATTGCCGCGATGGGCTCGAAGATCGCCGCCAAGGCGCGCATGCGCGCCGCGGGGGTCCCCGTGCTTCCCGGCTACGAGGGCTCGCGCCAGGATCTCGAATCCTTGGCGAGCGCCGCGCTCGAACTGGGATTGCCGCTGATCATCAAGCCCGCCGCGGGTGGCGGCGGCAAGGGCATGCGCATCATCCACGCTGAGGCCGATATTGCTCCGGCGCTCACAGGTGCGCGCCGGCTCGCTGAAAGCGCTTTTGGCGATAGTGCATTGTTGCTCGAGAGATTTCTACCTGCACCCCGCCACCTCGAGGTCCAGGTTTTCGCCGACACTCATGGCAACTTCGTGCATCTGGGTGATCGCGACTGCTCTATTCAACGGCGCCACCAGAAGTTGCTCGAGGAGGCGCCCGCGCCGGCCATTTCGGCTGATATCCATAATGGCCTGCGGGCCGCGGCTTTGTTGGTCGCGCGCGAGATCGGTTACGTGAGTGCCGGTACGGTCGAATTCCTGTTCGATGGCCGCGAGTTTTATTTCATGGAGATGAACACGCGGTTGCAGGTGGAGCACACCGTGACCGAGGCCATTACAGGGCTGGATCTCGTCGAGTGGCAGCTGCGGGTCGCGAGCGGTGAGCCGCTGCCCCTGAGGCAGGAAGAGATCCGCCTGCACGGACATGCGATCGAGGCTCGAGTCTGCGCGGAAGACCCCGAGCGCGATTTCCTGCCCAGCGCCGGCGACCTGCGCTTGCTGGAATGGCCCTCCGGCGAGTCCATCCGAGTGGACGCCGGCTTCGCCACGGGAGACGTTGTCCCGGCGACGTACGACTCGCTCCTCGGAAAGGTGGTTGCCTGGGCACCCGAGCGCGCTCAGGCCGCTACCCGTCTTGCCTCCGCCCTGGAGCGCACCTATTGCGTCGGCGTGCAGACGAACGACCGCTGGTTGAGCCGCGTTCTCCGCGATCCGCGTTTCCTGTCGGTCGGGCATAGCATCGCCTTCCTGCAGGACAACGCTGGCAATTTTGCCGGCCCCAAGGATGTCGAAGCATCTGCCATTGCACTTGCCGCTCTGGCCGCGCACGCAACCGCCGATCTCTCTCATCCCGCGAGTCCTTGGGGCACCCGGGATGCATTTACCCCGAATCTCACCATTCCCATCGCGTACAACCTCGCCTGGCGAGGCCATGCGCATACTGGCGAGCTCACTTTCCTGCGCGGGCAGATTGCCGAGATAGGCGTCGACGGGCGACCTCCCTTGGCCGTCGCGGATTTTTCGCTTTCGGCTGACAGAGTCGCTGCAACTGTGATGGGCGTTCGCCTCCAGGCGCGCTTTCTGCGCGACGGCACGCACTTGCATTTGTGGAGCGCCGGCCAGCACTTCGAGTTTGTCCTCGACGATCCGCGCCTGAAGGTATTCTCCGCCACTGCCGCGCAGGGAGGGCTGACGACCCCCTTGCCAGGTGTGGTGGCTGCCGTGACCGCGAAAGTAGGGGACACCGTCAAAGTCGGAGATGTCCTCATGGTCATCGAGGCCATGAAAATGGAGCACAGCATCCGTGCACCTCACGATGGTATGGTGAAGCTGCTCCATTTCCGGCTCGGCGACCGGGTTCCGGAAGGCAGCGAGCTACTCGAGCTTGCTCCGGCTACGCCGACATGACACGATCAGCCCTCCGCCCCGTCGAGGCGGCGGTTCCCCTAGCGCGCGCTGCGCGCTGCCCGCCCGGGCGAAGCGACTGCAAAAAATTTTGCATCGCAGTGAGATATCCAACCGAGTAGGTGCAGTACACACAGTGGCAGTTACTGTCTCCCGCGTGAGCGTTGTCGAGCGGATAGTGTCGAGGGAGTACGTGCAGACCACTTGTCCGTGAGATAGGGACCTAGCGCTTTTCGGTGCCGAGAGCAAAAAAGGGATTTTTGTTCCGGTGCCCTCGGCGGGAGCCAGTAGCTGCCTACTCTTCGTCTCGTGGTTGGATTATGGGAAGTCCCCGCGCCGGATACCGCTTGCCTGCGGCGGGGTTATGGCGCAGGATCGGGCGGCAACGCAAAACTGCGTAGCTGCTCAATGATTGAGCAACTTCCGGACAAACACTAGACATTACCTCGATACATGGAATGGGGAACAAGGAATGTCACGCCGATCCAGACTTCATGTGCCCGGCGGTGTTTACTACGTCGTCCAACGTAGCAACGCCCGTCAACCGATCTTCACCGATGCGGCCGATTACGCGATCTTCGAGCGGCTGCTATCGACCATGCTCGCGCGTTGTCGCGCACGCGTGCATGCCTTTTGTTGGGAGGTCGATGCGATCCACCTTGCCCTGCAGGTCACGGACATGCCGGTGGGGCGACTCATGCAACGACTCAGCAGTCAGTATGCCCGGCGCGTTCATCGGCGCCAGGGCAATGGCGGCCATCTCTTTCAACAGCGCTATCACTCGCTGTTGATTGACCCGGATGCCTACCTGCTGAAGCTGATCCGCTACCTGCACCTGATTCCGGTTCGCGCGGAGTCGGTTCGGGATCCTAACGACTATGCGCTGAGCAGCCAACGCGCCTATATGGGGATGACCAACATCCCATGGCTGACCACGAGTGTCGCGCTGCGCATGCTCGCGCAGCGGCCTGAGCAGGCGCGTTACGCCTATCGCCGTTTGATGTTCGAGCCCCTTGCGCCGGATGAGGGCGCCCACTTCGAGCGTGGTTGTGAGGAGGATCCGCGAGTTCTCGGCGACCGGCAATTCATGGCCGACATCCCTCGGCATATGCGTGTGTATCGCAGCAGCTACTCACTCGACCAGGTGATCGACACCGTTTCGTGCACGCTTGGCGTGGAACGCAGCGAAGTCTTATCGCGTTCGCGTCAGCGACGTCTGTCGCTCGCTCGCGCTTTGATCACTTGGTATGCCACGGAGCGCGGTGTCGCGACTCTGGCCGAAGTGGCGCGCCGCCTGGAGCGGGATCCCTCGACCTTGTTCGTTGGGGTGGAGCGGTACCGGACCTTGCGTCCCGAGCTCTTCAACCTGACGGCCTTACCCGATAGCGGTCCCTTGGTGCGGCAGCCTCAACAGGCAGGGGCAGCGCCGGCCGCGCCTCCTGTCGTCACGGAGGAGTCCGCCCTGAGTGCGGCCCCAGCCGGAGGCGGTGCTGTCCTGAGCGGGGTGTTTACGCCACCTCGTTGACAGGGCAGTACATTCGGGCGATGCTTCCGGGTGAAAGGTAATTGAAACTCATGACCCAACCCATGGCGCTCGATTTTGCACGAATTACCAGGCTGGCCATCGCGAAGGCGACGGTCATTACGGGTATTCGTGTCGAAAGCGAGCTGCTACAGGGTTGGGTTTCATGGGTAACGAGTCATTGTCACTGCTACGCCTGCGCGTCCTGGCCGAGGCCGATGCCGGCGCGCTGATGCGCGTCCTGGAGCGTTTTCAGAATCTGGGCGTCCTGCCCCGGCGTGTCATCGCCGAGTTCACGACCACCGACTGCCTGAGCATCCAACTCGACGTTGCCGGCCTCGAAGAGTCGAGGCTGACCCTCATTGCCGCCAAACTGGGCGAGCTGCCCTGCGTTACCCGGGCCTATTGGCATTACGCCTGAGCCCGGCTGCCCGGCACATCAGCCGCGATCGCGGGGACGAAACACGCGATCGAGGATGACGGCGAGGAGGACGATCACCAGACCGGCGTCGAAGCCGGTGCTGACCTGGACGGAGTTCAGGGCGCGGACTACAGGGACGCCGAGGCCACCCGCACCCACGAGGGCGGCGACGACGACCATGGAGAGGCTCAACATGATGCATTGAGTGACGCCGGCGAGGATGAGAGGCGAGGCACTGGGTAACTCAACTTTCCACAGAAGTTGGAAACCAGTCGCGCCGAACGCCTGCGCGACTTCCTTGAGGGCGGCGGGAACCTGGGTGATGCCTGCCTGCGTCAGGCGAATCGGCGCGGGCATCGCAAATACGACAGTTGAGATCAGGCCAGGGACCGGCCCCAACCCGAAGAGCACCAGCGTAGGGATGAGGTATACGAACGTCGGCAGCGTCTGCATCAGGTCCAACACGGGCCGCAGCAGGGCATGGAAACGTGGCTGATGGGCGCACGCAATCCCGACAGGAATACCGATCGCGACGGCAAAAAGGGTGGCGACGAGAACCAGTGCGAGCGTTTCCAACATCGCTGCCCAGTAGCCCTGGTTGAGAATGAACAACAGGCCCAGGCCCACCAGCACGGTGAGCGCCCAGGACCGCTTTACGAGCCGTGTCGCGACTGCAGCGGCGACAATGAAGGCCAAGGCGGGTATCGAGCCGAGCGCGCGGGTCACGCTGTCGACGAGGGCGCGTATGACAGCCGACACCGTATCGAAAGTGCCACTCCCGTGCGTTTTGAGGAGCTCGAGCACGTTGGCTGCCGCATCTCCCACATGGATCTTATGCGCTGCCATCCAGCGCTCGAGTCCATTGGCCGGCCTGACCGTGGTTGCGTCCGCCACTTCTGTGCCGAGCCCGGCCAGTGCCGGACGTCCATCGAAGCGGTTCACTCCAACCAACCATCCCCGCACGATGTCAGGATGCGCGTCCATCCAGCTCTGCGCCGCGACCTCCGGCGACTCTCCTTGCTGGAGCCGCTCCATGATCTGACTCTCACCGCGCGAGGTGAATTTCAAGTTGCGGAGCAGGCGGCCGAGGTTGGGACACTCCATGACCAACCCGGCGCGAGCCACGGTATCGATGGTCGCGCCACCTGAATTGGGGCCGAAGGTGGCATCACCTCCGGCGAGATATTCGATCTGGAAGCGCACATTCATCGGATGCGGCTCCCAGCCGACGAACACGATGGGCTTGCGGGCGCGATAGGCCCGCTCGAGCTCCCCGAGCATGCCCTGCTCGCTGGACTCCAGTAAGCGAAAGCCCCCCAGGCCGAAGGCGTTGCTCTCGATCATGCCGAGAATGAGGCGGTTCGCTGCCGCCCCGGGTTCGATCCCGTAGAGAGTCGAATGCAGCTGCGGCGCGAAACGCTGGATGGAGGCAAAATCCTTCAGGCCCTGATCGTAGAGATATTTCGGCACGGCCAGGGTGAAGCGCGCATGCTCCAGGTTCGCGCCGATCACCTCGATCGAGTGTCGAGCCAGATACGCAGCGCGATCGCCCTCTTGCGCGGGCATCCAGTTGCCCAGAAATACATCGAGATTGCGGTTCTGCAGGGAAGCGAAAATGACCGGCACGGATAGATTGACCGTCGCCGGCGCATACCCAAGTTGTTTCAACACCCGGGTTGTCATAGCCGTGGCTGCCGTGACATCGGAGAACCCGACAACCCCAAAGCGAACGGTTCGACATTGAGGCGGATCGGCGGCCCACCCGATGGCAGGCGAGAGTGCCAGGATGACGAGCCACAACCACGCAATACCTGAGCGGGTGGCGTCGTCATGGGCCACTCGCAGCCGGCGCACTCCGCCGCGGTCGCGGTTGCGTTCGCCGCCGACCGAGCCGCGCTCGGCCTCAGGGCCGCAGCAAGTCCCGCTCTTCGGTTTCGTGATATGACCGGGTGCCACGGTAGTATCGTTGGGAAGCATCTTCCCAAGGTTGGAAATCCCAGGGCGCCACCGGACCCGTCGTCAGCGCCCGATAGACGAAGCGCCGCCGGCGCTGGCTGAGGAGGACCTCGGCTTTCAGGCGCTCGAGATCCCAGCGCTCGTGAACCTCAGCTGTCAATGCCGCCTCGAGGTCGCGATAGTCCGGTTCGTCCGCCAAGTCACGCAGCTCCTCGGGGTCGCGCTCCATATCGAACAACTGCACCGGATCATGCTCGACATAGGTGAGCTTGTATTTGCCTTTGCGCAACATGACATACGGTGCGGCAACGCCTTCGGAGAACAGCTCACTCACGGCGACCCGGTCAGGCTCCTCCCGCGACAGGAGCGGAATCAAGCTGCGGCCATCGACGGGATCGGGATAGCCGTCCCAGTCGGCGCCCGCTGCAAGCTCGACCAGGGTCGGCAGGATATCAACGTGCGAGCAGTTCGAGCGCACCCGCAGCCCGCGCGGAATTCCGGGTCCTGCCATGATCAATGGCACGCGCGCCGAGCCGTCGTAGAAGCTCATTTTGTACCACAGACCACGCTCGCCGAGCATGTCGCCATGATCGCTGCAGAACAGCACTACGGTGTTGTCGATAAACCCCGAGCGAGTCAGTGCGTCCAGCACATCGCCCAGGCGCTCATCGACGTACGAGATACTGCCGTAGTAGGCATGCCGAGCTCGCCGCACATCCGCATCGTCGATGCCGATTTCCCCGCGATCGTACTGCTCCCACAGGCGCCGGCTGTGCGGATCGCGCCGCTGCGGCTCAATGAAAGGCACCCGTGGCATGTCGATCGCGTCGTCGCGATAAAGGTCCCAGAACCGTTTCGGTGTGACATACGGATCGTGGGGATGCGTGAACGAGGCGACCAACAGGAACGGACTCTGATCCGGTTGCCGCGCCCAATCGAAGATCTTGCGTGCGGCGTGAAAGGCGACCTCCTCGTCATAGTCCTGTTGGAGAGAGCGCTCCGCGATCCCGGCCGTCTTGACGTTCTTCATATTGTGGAACCAATCCATGGTGCGCCAGGGATCATCCCAATCCGCTGTCCAGTTGAAATCGGACGGACAGATGTCGGTCGTGACCCGCTCGGCAAAACCATGCAGCTGGTCCGGGCCGATGAAGTGCATCTTGCCGGACAAGCATGTGCGGTAGCCCAGCAAGCGCAAGTAGTGGGCGAACGTCGGGATGTCTGAGGCAAGTTGGGCCGCGTTATCCCAGGCCCCTATGTTGGAACAGAGCTTCCCTGTCATGAAGGCGAGCCGCGCGGGCACGCACAAGGGGAAGCTGGAATAGCAACTCTCGAACACCGTGCCGCGCGCCGCGAGAGTATCGATATGCGGGGTGCGGACCACTGGATGCCCATAGGCCGGCAGTGCGCCGGCCCCCAGCTGATCGCACATCAGGATCACGATGTTGGGTCTGGAATGCATGGGTGTGCTCTCGTTCAGCGCCTGTACTGCGGCTCTTCGCGGTCCAGGATGCCCTTGACCGCATTCAGATGATCGGTTGCAAATCCGGGGTACTCGAGCCACTGCCGCTGAGTGAGCTCGGCGACACCCTCGGGGATGAAGCGCAAAGGCTTCCCGGTGGAATAGCAGGTCAGCAGCATCTCCGCAGCCCGTTCGAAATAATAAAGCTCATCAAACGCCTGGGCCACGGTGGTGCCGACGACGAGCACGCCGTGATTGGCCATCAGCAACACACTCTTGCCGGATTCCAGGAGTGCCGCTTGGCGCGCCGCTTCATCAGTGGACAGCGCCATACCCGAGAACTCGTCATCGACGGCAACTCGTCCGAAGAAGCGAGCCGCATTGATGTCGATCGGATAGAGCGTGCTGTCCTTTAGGCATCCTAATGCGGTCGCGTACTTGCAATGCAGGTGCATGACACAGCGTGCGTGAGGCACGCGCGCGTGCAGCCCTGAATGGAGATACCACGCTGTCGGGTCCGGTGCGTCCGTCCGTTGCAAAGTATCCGGATCGCGAGCGTCCAACAACAGTAGTTCGCTCGCCGTGATTTGAGAGAAGTGCCGGCGGCAGGGATTGATCAGGAAGCGGTTGCCGTCCGATGAGACAGCAACGCTGAAATGATTGGCAACCGATTCCGCCATGCCAAGGCGCGCAAACCATCGGAGCGCTGCCGCAAGGTCTACGCGCTGATCGTAGTACTCCACCGTATCGGCGATTCGCCCACCTGCCTCAGTCAATGCCATGTCTTCTCCTGTCGTGCGAGCGCACTCGCTCACCGCTGGGCCGTTTGCCAGTGCGGATGAATCCATACCGGCGCATTCGAGCGGGGCAGGGCCGGCTTCCCGCGGATCAGGTCGCTGACCTTCTCCGCAATCATGATGGTCGGTGCATTGGTGTTGCCACTGACAATCGACGGCATGACGGACGCGTCCACGACGCGCAGCCCTGCGATGCCGTGCACTCGACATTGGGTGTCCACTACGGACCCCTCGGACAGTCCCATGCGGCAGGTTCCAACTGGGTGGTAACAAGTCTCCACCCCTCGTCGAACATACGCATCAATCTCCGCATCGGATTGCGCGTGAGCGCCCGGCGAGATCTCTGGACCTCGAAACGGTGCAAGCGCAGATTGCGCGAGAATCTCGCGCGTCAAGCGTACAGAAGCACGCAAATCTTTCCTGTCTTGTGGATCCTGTAGATAGTTGAACAGGATCGAGGGCGGCATTTTCGGATCCCCCGACCGAATCCTCACCCGTCCGCGGCTGCGCGGGCGCATCAGATCGATGTGCACCTGATACGAATGAGCGCCGACGTCCTCTACGGTGCCTGGCTTGATGGCCAGCGGCATGAAAGTCAGCTGCAGGTCGGGAAACTCGATCCCCGGACGGCTGCGAAGAAAACCGCCCGCCTCGAAATGGTTGGACGCGGCAATGCCGTCGTGGCGCATGAACCATTTGAGACCCGAGACGAGCTTACCGACCCCGCGGCTGAATCTGAACAGGGAGATCGGCTGGAGGCACTGGTGTTGGATCACGATATCCGGGTGGTCATTCAGCTGGGCACCGACCCCGGGCAGATCGCAGACCGGTGTGATTCCGATCTGGCCTAGATGCTCGGCAGGCCCGATACCCGAAAGCTGCAGGATCTGCGGGGAATTGATGGCACCCCCGCAAACGAGCACTTCGGCTTGCGCGTAGGCTGTTTGTCCGGGTCCGCCGCGTAGGCTGCTGTATTGGACACCAACCGCGCGTCCATTCTCCACGATGACCCGCTGGACGAGGGACTCCAGCTGCACGCTCAACTCAGGACGATCGAGTATCGGGCGTAAGTAGGCGCGCGCGGCGCTCCAGCGTCGCCCATTGTAAGTTGTCCGATCGATGCGGCCGAACCCTTCCTGCTGCGCGCCGTTGACATCCTGCGTCACAGGGTAACCGGCCTCCTGCGCAGCACGCACAAACGCGGCCGCGAGCGGGGAAGCAGCTACATCTGGAGCATACACGGCCAGTGGACCTTCGCGACCGTGATAAGGGCCCTCACACTCCATGTGTCGCTCCGCTCGGATGAAGTAGGGGAGCACCTCTGCGTAACTCCATCCCGAGGCCCCCTCGCGGGCCCAATTGTCGTAGTCGAGGGCATGGCCGCGGATGTAGACCATTCCGTTGATCGAAGATGAGCCCCCGAGTACCCGGCCCCGCGGATGACTCAACTGTCGCCCGTCGAGGAACGGCTCGGGCTCAGAGTAATAATTCCAGTTGAAGCGAGCGGAGGAGATGAGCCTGCCAACCGCGGACGGCATGTCGATTTGCCAGCTGCGATCCGCCGGCCCCGCTTCGAGCAACAAGACGCGCGTGCCGGGTGTTTCTGTCAAGCGCGCGGCGAGCACGCACCCGGCCGAGCCACCGCCGACGACGATGTAGTCGTAAGTCGATGTGCATCCGTTACGGTTGGATCGCATCGTGGCAAAGCTCGTGAAAATGGCGCACGAGATGCTCACTGCGATTGTCCGCAGTCGCGCCGATCAGATACCGGCCCTGTTCGAAGCCCATCGATCGCAGTCCCTTCTGATTGGAGATATTCAAGCGGATGTCTTCGGGACCGAGTTCCTCATTCATCCAGCGAATGCAGGCCGCGGTGAGCGCCGACAGCTCGCGTCCTTCCACCCCGTAATAGCCGAAACGGAGGTTGGAAGTCTCAGGTCCTGTCGGATTCATGATGAACGTCCCGACCATGTCCGAGTAGGGAAACGCGTAGAGGGTTACGTTAGGCCACAGTCCGATGTTGAAGAACGAGTCCGTTTGCCAACGTGACCCGGCGAGGGGAACACCATATGCGTGGGTGACGTCTTGCCGAGGCGGGCCAATGTAGGTCCAGTACTTGTCATGGGGCTCGAGCCGGTAGCCCTCGAAGTCGATCAGCTGCACGAGCTCCTTGTGAACGGGCCCGGAGTAGTCGAAATGGTAGCCCTCGATCGAGTTCTCTTGTATGACTTTCCAGTTTGCCGCGACCGGGACATCGACGACCTCGATCAGCTGCAGTCGATCCAGGTCCGGCAGATAGCGCCGCATCTGGTCCTCGGCTCCCGGAGCCATGTCCGCCAAGGCTTGCGCCTCCGCGTCCAGATTGATGTAGACGAAGGACGCCAAGATCTCGACACGCACCGGCTTGAGACCGTGGCGCGCCTTGTCGAAGTTGGCCAGACACTCGGTGCGCGGCGCCCCGCGCAACCTGCCGTCCAGTGCGTAAGTCCATGCATGATAGCCGCACGTAATAGCGGGCACGTGGCCTCGCCGCGTATCGACTAGTCGATTGCCGCGATGTTGACACACGTTATGGAAGGCCCGAATGCCGCCTTCCTTGCTCCTCGTGACAATGACGCTCTGGTCGAGAATGTCGTAGGTGACGAAGTCGCCCGGGGCACGCAACTCATTGACGTGCGCAACGAGATGCCAGCTGCGGTAGAAGATTCGCGCGCGCTCTTTCTGAAAGATGGCTTCGTCGTAGAAGTATGGACTGGGCAAAGAGCGGCCGGCAGCCCGGTCGGATGGGGTCCATTCGAACGGCATCGCGCTCTCCTGTCACTGCAACAGGATCCACATTAAGAGCGCGGGCTCACGCCTACCTGTAAAAAATCGACACCACATGACGGATTCGTGCTAAACGGGGGCATGTACAGGTTGGGCCTGCTGCTCCTACCCGAGTTCTCGAATCTGGGCCTCGCGGCCGCCGTGGAGCCCTTGTTCGTCGCGAACTGGCTCGCGCAGCGCCCCCTGTTCGAATGGTGCTCGCTCTCCACGGACGGAAAACCCGTCCGAGCCAGCAACGGGGCAGTGGTTGCCGTGGACGCCGACTTGGCCGGCGCCCAGGATTGCGGCTCGATCTTCGTGCTTGCCAGCTTCGACCCACTGCGCGCCGCTCGCAGCAAGCCCGTCATCCGCTGGTTGCAACGGCTCGCGCGCACTGGCCTCGAGCTGGGCGGAATCGAGAACGGCAGCCTGGCACTCGCGCAGGCGGGGCTGCTCGATCAGCATCCAGCCGCCGTCCACTGGGACAACCTGGCGGGCTTTCAGGAGATGTTTCCCAAGGTACGGGTCAGCGCCGAAGCTTTTTCGTTCACCCGCAACCGTATGACCTGCGCCGGGGCCGCGGCGATCCTGGACATGATGATCGCCTGGATCTCACGACGCGTGGACAAACAGATCGCGGAAGAGGTCGCGAGACACCTTTTGTTGCGGGACTCCGGCGGTCGCCAGCGCGCCTCCGGACGCACGCACGGCGCGAGCGACGCGGACGAAACGATCAAACAGGCCCGCGCGATCATGCAGGCCCATATCGACGACCCGCTCTCGTGCGCAGCACTCGCAAGCCGACTCAACTTGTCGCTCCGGCAGCTGGAGCGACGCTTCAAACAGAGTTTGGGCACGAGCGTGCACAAAGAGTACATGCTCGTGCGCGTGGAGAGGGCGCATCAGTACCTGCAGCAAACCGGTCTGCCCGTGACCGAGGTCGCCGCGCTCACCGGCTTCAGCTCAGTGGAATATTTCTCGAAGGTCTACCGTGGGATCTTCGCCACGCTACCGAGCATAGACCGCAGACAATCAACCGATGCGCCGGTGTTTAGAAGAAGACCCGCAGGATGACGGGCCAGCGCCAGGCCACTTGGGCAGAGCGCCGTCGTGTTACTTGTGCGCTACCGGGCCGCGCTCGGCACGGACTTTCGCGATGAGCGCATCCGTGTTGGCCAACAGCTGCTCGAAACTGTTGCCCATCACCACGTACTTGCCACCCACCGCCAGGCCGGGCACGCCTGCGATCTTATAATTCTCGACCATCTGCTCGGCCTGGATCAGCTTCGTATTCACGCCGAAGGAATCGAACGCGACGGTGAATTTCTTCGGATCCACGCCGTGCTGTCCGACCCAGGTACTGATCGCTTTCTCATCGAACAGCGGTTGGTGCTCCTCGTGGATGGCATGGAAGATCGGCCCGTCGAGGCGCGCCAGGTCCCCAGTCGCCTCGAGTGCATAATAAGCCTTGGCCAGATTGGTCCAGGCGATGCGCCCCATGCCCGTTGCGACGCGCTTGAACACCACGTCCTTGGGGAGTTTGGCCGCCCAGGCACCCACCATCGGGTAGAACTCGTTGCAATGCGGGCAGCCGTACGAGAAGAACTCGAGCACCTCGATCTTCCCGTTCGCGTCGGTGTGCTGTGGCGGTTCCAGAGTCTGATAGTCCGTTCCCTCGACTAATCCCGCCGCCTGCAGCGGCAGTGCTATAACGACCAGAGCCAAGGCGAGCAGCGTGCTTCGAATCGACATGATCTCTCTTGTCTTCCTGAACTTAGCCGAGGAGGGGCGCAATCATAGGCGAAGGCCGGCTGGATCGCGGCAATGTCCGCTAACCCCGACAAAAGGCTCGGCTCTCGTGCGGGCCCACGAGCTCATGATTCGTCACTCGTCTTTCTAACGCGCGGCGTTGGCTCGCAGTTTCTGAAGATAGCGATCACGCAGCTCCGTCTGCCGCGAGCGCATTGCAAGCGCCTCTCCTTGAATGAAGACGCGGTCCGCGAGCGTGGTCACCTCCAGGGGGTCGCCGCTCCAGAGCACGAGGTCCGCTGCGTGGCCCCGCTCTAGCGTACCGTTGCTTTTTACTACGCCAAAGATCTCAGCGGGATTGCGGGTGAGTGCGGCCAGTGCCGCATCCCAGGGCAAGCCGTGAGCTACTGCAACCCCGGCTGCTTGCCGCAATTTGCGAATGTTGTGCGGCTGCGGATCATCGAAGCTGAAAGCGATTTTCACTCCCGCGCTGTTCAGACGTGCGGCATTCTCCAGTGTTGCACCGACTGCATCGAAGCTGGCAGGCAGGTTATCGAGCGGATTGAGCACGACTGGAATCCGGGCAGCCGCGAGCTCCGGCGCCACGCGCCACGCTTCGACGCCGCCTTTGATCACCACGTGCAGTTTCTCTCGCCGCGCAAAAGCGATCACCTGCCGGATATCAGATGCTCGATCCGCATCGAACACGACCAGTGCGCGACCTTCCATGTAGGTCGCAAGCGCCTCTCGACCGCCCGGGGTCAGCAACCGCATATCGCCAGGCAGAAGTGACTTCGGCGCGCGCGCTTCAGCGAGCGCCTGTTGCAACAGCATGAATTGTGCAGCCCGGCTGCCGCCGGAGAGCGCGTTCGCATCCCCGCCGACGTCGATAAACAAAGCACGTGCTGCCGGATCCAGAGCGCCGTTGAGGCGCGCGATCGAGCCTTGCCCGGCGATGATGGTTCCACCTGGGCCCTTGCCACCCGGCTCCGCGCTAGGCGCCAACATCGCGAACGTCACACCGCCGATGCGATTGACCCCCAGGACGACCGAATCGGGATTGAACGCGCTACTGACATCAAACTCGGGCCGCATGGCGCCGAGCTTCAGGGCATAGTCATCCGCGGTCGGCTCGACGCCGATCTCCTCCAACCCCAGATGCCCCAGCCCGCCGAACAGTCCCGGCGTGACAGGCCGATCCATCGCATCGATCACTTCGGCGCCCGAGGGCGCGCCGAGCGCAGGCCCGATCGCCTCGATCTTGCCGTCGCGAAGAAGGAGATCGGTATGCTCCAGCGTCCCCGCAGCGGTCATGGTGTGAACCGTCGCGTTCCGAATCAACACCGCGCGGGTCGCTCCAGCGCTTGGCGCCATGCCCGTGCGAGCGGCGCCAGGCCCTGCTGCCGCGAGCGTTTGCGCGCCCGCTGCCGTCGGCGCCTGCGCGTCTGTCATCGCCCGCGTTTGCGCGCCTGTGACCGCCGGCGCCTGCGCGCCCACTGCCGTCTGCTGTACAGCCAGCCAAAATACAACAGCCAACACGCTAATCACACAGTGGGCCGCCCTCATCGATCCGCTCCCGCCGCGGCCGGCTGCCCGATCAGGAAGTCAGACTCGGGCGCAACGCGTGGATCCTGCCGATCATAGCGTACGACGCCGTCAATGAAGACGAGGTTGGCGCGTGCATAAACACTGAAAGGGTTGCGGCTCCAGACAACCACGTCCGCCATTTTTCCCGGCTCGAGTGTGCCCGTCCGATCGAGGATGCCCAGCACCTTGGCGGGATTGGCCGTCAGCCATCGAATGGCGCGCTCGGGTGGGATGGTGAGCCCGGCGCGCGTGCCATAGGCGATGGCTTTCGCAGCCTCCTGGTTGAGGCGTTGAATACCTTCCTGCGAATCCGAATGCACGATGGCGCACCCCTCAGGTGCCGCGTCCACAAGGGCGATGTTCTCTGGAATGCCGTCGTAAGCCTCCATCTTGAACCCCCACCAGTCGGCCCACATCGCAGCACAGACGCCATTCTCGGCGAGCAGGTTCGCGATCTTGTAAGCCTCCGCGGCATGATGGAAGGCGGCAACGTGATAACCGAACTCTCGTGACATATCGAGTACGGCGGCCATCTCGTCCGCACGATAACAGTGCATGTGAACGATGATGTCACCCTTCAACACCGAGGCCAACGTATCGAGCTTCAGATCGCGTTTCGGCGGCTTGGCGTCCTTGGCGCCGGTGGCAACCTTCTGTTGATACTCCCGGAGGTCGCGCAGATACTCCTGCGCCTCGGCCCACTGGGCCCGATAGCCCGCCATGTTGCCCATGCGTGTGGACGGCGCTTCGTGCTTTTCACCCCCATACACCCGCTTCGGGTTCTCACCGCACGCCATCTTCAATCCTTGCGGCGCGCCCGGAAACTTCATGCCCTGGTAGGTGACACTCGGCACGTTCTTCAGCACCACCGAGCGGCCGCCGATGAGATTTGCGGAGCCCGGGAGAATCTGCAGGGAAGTGATCCCTCCGGCCAGGGCCGTGCGGAATCCCGGGTCCTGCGGCCAGACCGAATGTTCGGACCAGACATTGGCGGTGCTGGGTGAGGTGGCTTCGTTGCCATCGGAGTTGGCTTCGACCTCCGGGCTTGGATAGACCCCGAGATGAGAGTGCACATCGATGAGGCCGGGCGTCACCCAGAGTCCGTCCCCTTCAACAATCCTGGCGTTGGCAGGTGCCTGCAGCACGTTGCCGACGGCTTGCACCTTACCCTCCACGAGCAGGACGTCCGCCCCGTCGAGCCGCGTTCCAGTGCCCGTGAGCACCGTCGCGTGTCTGATCAAAGTCGGTTGGCTGCGCGGCACTTTATAAGTAGAGGGATAGAACGCCTGCGCGTCGAGCGGCGTCAACGCCGGGGCCCCGTTCACGGCCGGAGCGCTCGCAGGCGTGGATTGATCGGACTTGTCCGTCTTTTTCTGTGGCTGCGCGGCACAGGCGGCCAGCAGTGCCGCCAGCAAGAAACACCAGAGCTTGTGCAAAGTACTCCCGTCGAGTCGTGGTCCTATGAGACTCGGGTGTGGAGTTTACTTTGCGGACGCAAGTACTGCAGCGCGCCGATGCGCCGAAAGGGTGGAAACATACGCCGAAGCGCTGTCGAAGAAGCGCCACGGCCGCTTGGCCCAATCACCGGCGTAGTCGACACCAATCCGGGTGGTGCGGGTGATCCGCACGCGTGGCTGCCGGCCGGCCGGGCGCTCCAGCCAAAGCTCGTCACCGAGCAGATCCGCTCCATTGAGCCGTCGATCGATGTTCATGGCCCGGCAGAGCAACCCGGGACCCCAGGTCTTGTCCGTGATGCCCGAGATCGGCTCGAGCGCCCTCAACAGCACGGCGTGCGGAACGCCCGCCGCGGCCGTTACGACATTCAGGCAGTACCAGAAACCATAAATGAAATAGACGTAGGCGTGCCCGGGCTCGCCGAACATGATTTCGGTGCGGGCCGTGCGACCACGTGAGGAGTGGGCCGCAAGGTCTTCGGGACCCATATAGGCTTCGGTCTCGACAATGCGCCCGACGCGCAAAGTATCGCCATCTTTGTGCACCAGGTGCATCCCGATGAGCTCGCGTGCAATGGCGAGCGTACCGGGAGCGTAGAACTCACGAGGAAGTTTGCGGGCTCTAGTCACGAGCCCGCATCGTACTCGAGCACCCTGGTGTTGGGCTATCTGGTCGTTGCCGGGTTGGTTTCGGCGACGCGCACGTCATTCTTGACACTCTTCACGCCTTCGATGGCCTTGATATCCATCTCGGCGCGCCGCGCTTCCGCAGGCGAGCTCGCCACGCCCGTCAAAGTAACATTGCCCTGATACACCTGGACGCTGAAGTCACTGGACTTGACCTCTTTGTCCTTGATCAGAGCAGCTTTGGCTCGCGCGGACAGTGTCGTGTCATCGACGTATTGGCCGGCGGTCTCCTGGTGATGCATTACTCTGCAACCCGTGGTACTGAGCACGGCGATCGCCGCGACCGTTGAGAACTTCGTGATAGAGCGCATGGGCGGTGACCTCTCGAAAGTACGTTGGAACGGCTGAAAATGTGAGCCGCAGCTCGATCGAGAGATGCACAGCAAGCGAAGTGCCTGTATTTTCGAACGCTCAGAACCGTCTTTTGTCTAAAATAGGCCTTGCCGGCGACGACCCGCGGCCAGTCTCTCGGGGACCATAAAGTTGATTAATATCAAGGAGATGCAGATGTTTGGTAGAAAGAGCGTGAGATCAGTGCGGTGGCTCTGGCCGCTGCTCGCGCTCGTTTGCGCCACCGCCGTCCAGGCTACCGTGTATGAGCTGCCGCCGGACGGCTCGGCCGTAGTTGGCACCGACCTCCACATGAAGACCGTCTACAAGGACACCTTGCTGGATATCGCGCGCCGCAACAGCCTAGGTTATTACGAGATCATCCGCGCCAACCCCGGCGTTGATATGTGGCTGCCGGGCGAGGGCACCGATGTCATGTTGCCCGGACGGCGCATCCTGCCGGCGGGTCCCCGCGAAGGTATCGTGGTCAATCTGCCCGAGCATCGGCTGTATTACTACCCGAAGCCCAAGAAGGGCGAGAAGCCGGTCGTGATCACTTATCCGGTCAGCATCGGCAAGATGGACTGGAAAACGCCGCTCGGCGAAACACGTGTCATCCAGAAAGAGAAGCACCCGGTGTGGTATCCGCCCGAAGGGGTCCGCAAGGAGCACCTGGCCAACGGCGATCCGCTGCCTGCCGTCGTGAAAGCGGGACCGGACAATCCGCTGGGTGATTACGCCATGCGCCTTGCGGCGGGACATGGCACCTATCTGATCCACGGAACCAACAACCCGATGGCCGTGGGCATGGCGATCACACACGGTTGTGTCCGTATGTATCCGGAGGATGTCGCTGCGCTATTTCCTCTGATCCCGGTTGGGACCAAGGTATGGCTCATCAACGAGCCGGTGAAGGTCGCGTTTGCCGGCGGTGAGCTGTTGATGGAAGCGCATCCGCCCGTCGACGATGAGGGTCAAAACACCGCCGAGCCCGACATGGAGCAGCTATCGCAGAAGCTCGACCAGGCGCTCGGGTCCACTACGGCAGCGATCCATTGGGACTTCGCGAAGCAAGCCTTGCAGGCGGCGAACGGCATTCCAACCGTGGTGGGTTTACAGGCTGACATGGACCCGACGCAGGCTGCGGCGGCCGTCGAGTCAGGCAGCCCCCAGGACGCATCCACGTCCGCAGCAGGGACAGGGGCCGAGACAACGCAGCCCGCAACGGGATCAGAGACAACGCCGCCCGCGACCGCGGCGCAGCCCGCCGCAGCGGCACCAGGCGCAATGCCGTCGGGTGTAACGCCTCCCACCTCGTCAGCTCCGGCACCGCACGCCGAGCCATCGACCGCAGCCGTGGCGCCGCACTGACGTTCCCAGACACATGGATGTGCTCCGGGCCGGATCCAGCGTTAATTAGACGCAGCCAGCAAAAACCACGCTTTTTGCTGGCGGAAATCGAAGTAATGTCCGCCGAAACGCTGGGCCATTTGGCCCGCAGGCGACTTTCGGCCAAATCAAACTACCGGAATCCCGATCGCAAGGAGCGCAGCGTTGAAAACAACTTCAACAACGCCGTCGCGCGCGAAACGATCGACATCGCTTTGGTGGCGAAGGTCATCCACGACAGCAGCCGTCGCGGTCGCAGCAGTGTCGCCAGGCCGGCCAACGCCGCGAGCCATGCAATCGGGCTGTTGAAGGCCAGCGAGGGTCCCTGCTGGGTGAATTGCGCCATGGCCGTCGAGGGCCGGATCTGCTCCAGTCGATAGGCCAGCTCCGCGCGTTGCTCCTCGCAACGTACGAGCAGTGCGCGCCGACGCTCTTCCAACTCACGTCGCCGACTCATGGTGTGCCTCTGGCGCTGTGCTCGTCGTGCTCGAGCTGTTGAAGGGTGCCTTCGAGCAAGTTGGAACGATCGCGGAAGGTGCGCGTGCCGAGCCAGGCGAATAGGGCGGCCAGAACGACAAATAGTCCCGTGCCCCCCAGGAGAGCCAGCATCCGGTGCGAATCCCACATGGCGACCACGATGGTCACCAGTCCAAACACCAGTGCAAACAGGGCGCAGGCGACTGCTGCTGCCGCCCAAAGCAGCATCTGCACGACCCGCAGGAGATAGAGCTCAACTTCAACCGCGGCGAGATCGAGCCGCGTGCGTAGAGCATCCATTGCAGCGGCGAGCAGGCCGCGAATCGCACCGACGTGCGATTCGCCTCCCATCGCTTCCGTATCGGTCCCCGGCGCGCGCTCGTCCACTACTTGTTACGTCCCATCAGGAGTCCGACCAGCAAAGCGACGCCACCGGCGATGGCAAGGGCCTGCCAAGGATTGTCGCGCACGTAGTTATCGACCTGTTTGGCGCGGCCCTTGACGGCATCCTGCAGATCGTCGACACGGTCCCGCAGCGCCTGCAGGGTCTCTTCGGCGCGCTCCCGAGCCTCTTCCGTCTTCTCACCGGCCTGGTTGGCGGTGGCCCGGAGCAAAGCTTCCGCATCGCTCACCAGGGCGTGCAGATCGTCGGCCAATTTACCTGCATCGAAAAATTGAGTCATAGCGGCGCTCCTGATCGTTCTCATAGCTCGTTTAAATTTACGCATATCCACCCGCAAGCCGCGAGGCTCGGGCCAAAGCCTCGGCCGGCCTCGGGCGACCGCAGCCGCCTACCGGCGGACCTCGCGTCCCGCAGGCCGATAGCTGCCGCCCCTCGCCCGAGCGCTCCTGCCGCTCGCGGGCCTACAGTGGTGGCAAGCTGCGTGCCTGCAAGGGTCAGGCCGATGCCGTCACGCCACAATCCGCGTAAGCCACAGCTTGCGTCGGCCGCACGCCAGAGGCGCCAGCCGGACGCGCAAGCGGGGCCCATCAGCCGGAGCCGTTAGCCGGGGCGCCGGCCCGAGCCGTCAGCCGCTCTCAGCCAGCGCCGGCACTCCCAGCCGCCAGCCGGAGCCGCTAGCCGGGGCGCCAGCTCGAGCCCATCAGCCGCCTTCAGCCAGAGCCGCCACTCCCAGCCGTTAGCCGGGGCGCCAGCTGAGCCGTCAGCCGCTGTCAGCCAGAGCCGCCACTCCCAGTCGTCAACCGGAGCCGTCAGCCGTAGCTGTCAGGCGAGATCGCCAACCGGAGCCGCCAACGGGACCGCCACACCGGGTACAAGGGTCCGCGTGGCTGGGTCCGTACACCCTACGGCGCTCGCATCGCCGTCTCAGCTGCGCGCACCATGACCAACTCCTCATCCACCGGAACCACATACACCGGAACCCTGCTGTGTGCCGCATGAATCGCGGCCTCCGATCCCGTTGCCTCACGGTTCGCCTCGGGGCTCAACTCCACTCCTGCCCACGCCATCCCCTCCAGAGCGCGCTCGCGCACAGCGGGAACATGCTCGCCAACCCCGCCGCCGAACACGATGCCATCGCAGCCTCCGAGCACGGCGAAATATGCGCCGATGTACTTGCGTACCCTGTAGCAGTACAGCTCCACCGCGAATTGTGATTGCGGGTCGCTGTCCTCGAGCAGCTCCGCGGGATTGGCACTCTTGCCGGACAGCCCGATCAACCCTGACTCGCGATTCAACACCTCGATGAGTTGCTCGCTCGTCATGGAGAGCCGCTTCTGGAGATAGGGGAGGATGGAAGGGTCGACATCACCCGAGCGGGTCGCCATCACCAATCCCTCCAACGGAGAAAAACCCATGGAGTTGTCGACCGGATGGCCGTTCTCGAGGGCCGTGATCGAGCACCCGCCACCCAGTTGTACCGTGATCAGGCGGCCGCCCCCCGGCAGTGCGGGATACAACTCGCACCAACGCCGCCACATCGCCTCATGCGCGAGCCCGTGGAATCCATATCTGCGCACCGCCAGCTTCACTCCAATGCGTGGCGGCAGCGCATATTCGGCGGCTCGTCGGGGCAGTCCCGCAAAAAAGGCGGTGTCGAACACGGCTACTTGTGTGGTGGTGTTGCCGCAGACCGCGCGCGCTACCTTGATCCACTCCAGCGCTTTGGGATTGTGCAGCGGCGCAAGCTCCGACAGCTTCCTGATCTCATCCACGACCCCGTCGTCGATGCGTGCTGGACCGGAGAAGCGCCTTCCTCCGTGCACTACGCGATGCGCCACGACGTCCGGCGGCGAGCGAAGCTTGCGCACAAAAGCTCTCAAGAGCTCCCGGGGCTCGGTGGCTTCTCCGGAGTGATGTTCGGTATCGAGGCGTGCCGGTCCGCCGCTCGAAGCCGTGTCATACGCGGCGAGCTTCACGGAGGTGCTGCCGCTGTTGAGCGTGAGTACAATCATGTGACTGTCGCAATACTCCCGTACAAGATCGTCATCCGTGGCAAAGGATAGCTTGGGGCGCAAGCCTGGACGCATGGGCTGCACCAGATTAGCCTGCTTCAGCAATGGCCTGTCATCGGAATGGTTCCTGCTACCTCGCGCTCCCCACCTCCTTCGATTGATCCCAAGGAAACTCTCATGTCCGCCGATCCCGGAAGACCCATGGGCCAGCTGAAATCGACTGAAGGTCTACTCACCGACTTGGAGCTGCAGCGTGTGCATGCCTGGTGGCGCGCGGTCAACTATCTCGCCGTCGGGCAGATCTATCTTCTCGACAATCCGCTGCTCACCGAGCCCTTGAAAATAGAGCACATCAAGCCCCGCCTGCTCGGACATTGGGGCACGACACCCGGCCTGAATTTCATCTATGCGCACTTGAACCGCGCGATCATCGCGCGCGATCTCGACGTCATTCCGATCATCGGTCCGGGGCATGGCGGTCCGGCACTCGTCGCGAACACCTGGCTGGAAGGTAGCTATAGCGAGCTCTATCCCGCAGTACCTCGCAATGCCGAGGGGATGCAGCGCCTGTTCAAGCAGTTCTCTTTCCCCGGCGGTATTCCGAGCCACTGCGCCCCGGATGTGCCGGGGTCGATCAACGAGGGCGGCGAGCTAGGCTATTCGCTGTCGCACGCGTTCGGGGCGGCCTTTGACAATCCCGACCTCATCGTGGCCTGTGTCATTGGCGACGGTGAGGCCGAGACCGGGCCTTTGGCCACTGCATGGCACTCAAACAAGTTTCTCAACCCGGTGAGCGACGGCGCAGTGCTGCCGATCCTCCATCTGAACGGATACAAGATCGCCAACCCGACGATCCTGGCCCGCATCCCGCGCAATGAGCTCGAGAGCCTTCTGACCGGTTACGGTTGGCAGCCTCATTTCGTGGTGGGCGATGACCCGCAGCTCATGCATCAACAGATGGCCGCGACTCTGGATCGCGTGCTCGATGAGATAGCGGCCATCAAGGCACGGGCGCGCTCGGCCGACAAGGTCTTCCGCCCGCGCTGGCCCATGATCGTGTTGCAAAGTCCGAAGGGCTGGACCGGGCCCCGCGTCGTAGATGGCGTGCAGGTGGAGGGTACCTGGCGGGCGCACCAGGTCCCCCTGGCGGGACTGGCCTCGAACCCGGCTCATCTGAAGATGCTCGAGGAGTGGTTGCGCAGCTATCGTCCCGCCGAGCTTTTCGACACCGACGGCTCGCCCCGGCCGCAGCTCCTGGAGTTGGCTCCCAAAGGTACGCGGCGCATGGGCTCCAACCCGCATACCAACGGCGGGCTGTTGCTGGCCGACCTCTCATTGCCGCCGATCGCCGACTACGCCGTCGGCGTGAGCAAACCCGGCGGGAAGATGGCGGAGTCGACGCGGATCCTCGGGCAGTGGCTCCGGGATATTTTCAAACGCAATGCGCACAACCGGAATATGCGCCTGTTCGGTCCCGACGAGACCAGCTCGAACCGGTTGGATGCGGTTTTCGAGGTGACCCAGCGCACGTGGCTCGCACAGCTCGTCCAGGGGGACTCGAACCTGGGGCCCGACGGCAGGGTGATGGAGGTGCTTTCCGAGCATCAATGTCAGGGTTGGCTGGAGGGCTACCTGCTGACCGGGCGGCACGGCCTGTTTGCTTGTTACGAAGCCTTCATCCACATCGTCGACTCGATGTTCAACCAACATGCGAAATGGCTCGAAGCCACGCAGCACATTCCATGGCGGCGGCCGATTGCCTCGCTCAACATCCTGCTGAGCTCGCATGTCTGGCGCCAGGATCACAACGGCTTCTCGCACCAGGACCCCGGCTTCCTCGATGTCGTGGTCAACAAGAAATCGAGCGTCGTGCGCGTCTACCTCCCACCGGATGCCAACACCCTGTTGTGCGTGGCGGAGCAGTGCATGCGCAGCCGCAACGTCGTGAACGTCATCGTTGCGGGCAAGCAGCCGGAGCTCCAGTACCTCGACCTGGATGCCGCGATCAAACACTGTGAGGCGGGCATCGGTATTTTCGAATTCGCGAGCAACGATACTGACGGTGACCCGGACGTGGTCATGGCCTGCTGCGGGGATGTCCCTACCATGGAGACCTTGGCGGCAGTCAGTATCCTGCGCCGCCATCTGCCGGACCTCCGGATCCGCGTCGTCAACGTCGTAGATCTGATGACACTCCAGCCCGCGGAAGAGCATCCCCACGGACTGAATGCTCGGGAATTCGACACCCTGTTCACGACGGACAAGCCTGTTCTATTCGCCTTCCACGGTTATCCCTGGCTCATCCATCGGCTGACCTACCGGCGCCATAACCACGATAACCTCCACGTTCGTGGCTATAAGGAAGAGGGTACAACCACCACACCGTTCGACATGGTGGTCCGCAACGATCTGGATCGGTTCCATCTGGTCATGGATGTCATCGACCGGGTGCCGAAACTCGGCTATCGAGCCGCCCATCTGCGGCAGCTCATGCGTGACAAGCTGACCGAGCACGCTCATTACATCATCCGCCGCGGCGAGGACATGCCGGAAGTCAGCGATTGGGTGTGGCAGGATACGCAGGATGAAAGCTTCAATTCTTGATTGGACGCGCCTTGCGGGCGCGTAAGGAAAACGCATGAACGCGAATGCTGAGAATCCGCTCCTGAAGCTGCGCGAGCTGGGCCAGAGCGTCTGGCAGGACGACATCGGCCGGGGGATGCTCGACGACGGCAGCCTCGCCCGCCTCATCCAGAACGATGGCGTTGCCGGGGTGACCTCCAACCCGTCGATTTTTGCCGCTTCGATCAACAAGGAGCCCCAATACCAGCGGGCGATCGCCGAGCTTCTGCCGAAAGAGGCCTCCAATATCGCCCTGTATGAGACGCTGACCATCGAGGATCTGCGTCGTGCCGCCGACCTGTTCCGGAAGCTATACGACAGCACTTCCGGCGGCGATGGTTTCGTCAGCATGGAAGTCTCTCCGCACCTCGCCTATGACACCGCGGGCACCCTTGCCGAGGCGAAGCGCTTGTGGGAACGGCTCGAGCGGCCGAATGCCATGATCAAGATACCGGGTACCGAAGCAGGTCTAGTGGCCATCCGGGACAGCATCGCCGCGGGTATCAACATCAATGTGACCTTGCTGTTTTCGCCCGAGCGCTACCGTTCAGTGGCTACCGCCTATCTGGATGGACTGGAGGCGCGCCTCGCGGCGGGCAGGCCCATCGACAAGATCGCCTCTGTGGCGAGCTTTTTCCTCAGCCGGATCGACACGCTGGTAGACAAACAGCTGGACGATCTGGCGGCCAAAGGGAACGCCGCAGCGAAGCAGCTTCGAGGTACCGCGGCCATTGCCAGCGCATGCCGTGCGTATGCGATCTATGAAGAGCTGATTGCCTCTGCGCGCTGGAAGGCGCTCGAGAGCCGTGGAGCACGCCGGCAGCGGTTGCTATGGGCCTCGACGTCCACCAAGGATCCGAGCTACAGCCCGGTGAAGTATGTCGACGAGATCATCGCGCCCGAGACGGTCAACACCATGCCGGGGGAGACCATCAAGGCTTACCGGACGATGGGTAAGCCCGCGCTCCGCCTGAAACCGCAGATTCCAGGAGCGGCTCAGACCTTTGCGAGCTTGCAGGGACTCGGCATCAATATGACGGGGGTGGCGGATCAGCTCGAGCGAGAGGGCGTGAAGAAATTCATCGAGCCGTTCGACAAGCTGCAGGCCTCGCTGGAAGAGCGAAGGATCAAGCTCAAGGCAAGCTGAGCGGGATCGCAAGTCGGCCGGCCGCCCACAGCGAGTGACCAGGGCGGCGGCTCGGCCCGCCTGGGTCTAGGCCACCGACCGCATGTCGTCATCGGCGTCGTCGGCCAAGGACGGCGACCAGCTGCGTGACAACAATGTTACGCGGCCGCCGGTCCGGATCGACTCGACAGGCGCGGTGGGCTGCCAGCCCACCGTGCAGCCCTCGGGAATCTCCGCGCCGGCGTCGACGATGACTCGCCGGAGCTTGCAGTTCGCCCCGATGCGCGCGTTCGGCAACACCACCGCCTCGTCGATGAGAGTTCCCTCGTCGACATGAACATTTCCCGCCAGCACACTGTTGGTTACCGTGGCACCCTTCACCACGACTCCGCCGGCCAGTAACGAATTTGCCACGAAGCCGTGCCGCCCTGACGTATACAGGAGCTTCGCCGGTGGCAGCTGCTCGGGCGATGTGATGATCGGCCACGTCGGGTCATACAATTCGATTGGCGGTTGCGGGGTCAGAAGCTCCATGTGCGCCTGCCAGAACGCATCCAAAGTCCCGACATCGCGCCAGTAACCGGGTCCGCCCTTCGCATCCGTGAATGCGTACGCGGCAACATGATCTTCCTTGACGGCCCGCGGCAGGATGTTGCGACCGAAGTCGTGCGCGGAGCTTTCGTCGGCCGCGTCGCGGCGCAACTGCTCCACGAGATAACCTGTATTAAAGACGTAGACTCCCATCGACGCCAGAACAGTGGGTTGTCCACTCAGACCGAGACTCGTCGGCTGCGGCTTCTCGATGAAGCTACAAACCCGCTTGCGATCGTCGACTCCCAACACACCGAAGGATGCGGACTCCTCGATCGGCACGGGTACGCAGGACACCGTCACATCCGCACCGCTGTTGGCATGCTGCTCCAGCAGCGGGCGGTAGTTCATTTTGTAAACATGATCACCCGCGAGCACCAACGTGTAACGGCTACGCTGTGCGACCAGGAGATCGAGATTCTGGTGCACGGCATCGGCGGTGCCGGTGTACCAGGAACTGTGCAAGCGTTGCTGGGCCGGCCACACCTCGACGAACTCGCCCAGCGGGCGGGCCAGGAAATTCCAACCGGCGGCGATGTGATTGATGAGGCTCTGCGCTTTGTATTGCGTGAGTACGGCAATGCGTCGAACGCCCGAATTGACGCAGTTCGAGAGAGTGAAGTCGACGTTACGGAAGCTGCCGGCGAATGGGACCGCCGGCTTGCATTGCCACCGTGTCAACTCGCCCAGTCGGGTGCCGTTGCCACCGGCGAGAATGAGTGCGACCGCGTCATGCTCCAGACCCATACCGATCCCATTTCCGTATTGTGATCCGCATCGTCGAAAGCAAAATCTGTTCCTATTGAGTTGCACGCCTGGCCCTACCGCCGGGCGCTGGTCACGCGGCTCGATAGACGCCACTTTGACGCTCGATGAGCTATCCTCACGCATCGAGCTCATGACGACACCCAACAACCAGCCATCCGGCGTCATCACCATCACCACCGACTTCGGGCACCAGGGGCCTTTTGTCGGTGTCATGAAGGGACGCATTCTGAGTCGCTTCCCCGAAGCGAGGATTGTCGACCTGACTCACGAGATCGTGGTCCACTGGCCCGCCGAGGCGGGCTTCTGGCTGGCGCGCTCGTTCGAATACTTTCCAGCCGGAACCGTCCATGTGGCTGTGATCGATCCCGGCGTCGGCACATCGAGGGACATCGTGGCCGTGAGTGCGGAGGGCCATGTGTTTCTCGCGCCAGACACTGGGCTGCTGGCGCCGATTGTCACCCGCCACTCGGACGCCAAGGTGGTTCGGCTCAATGCTTCCCAGCTCGCGCGTCTGGGCGTCAGCCGGCCCAGCGCAACTTTCCACGGCCGGGATATCTTCGCGCCCATCGCAGCGGAGCTCGCCGCAGGGCGGTGCACACCGGAGGCTTTAGGGGAGGGTATGCAGCCGCAGGCTCTCGTCCCGGCGTGGGTCGACGATCCGACCGTCGAGCCTGGATGTGTCACGGGTGTGGTCATCACGATCGACCACTTCGGCAATCTGATCAGCAACATCGACGCGAGCCTCATCGAGCGCTTCCGGCTGCCGCTCGTACATGCCGGCAACCATTCCTTCCCGTTGCTGCGGACATATGGGGATGCGCGTCCGGGGGAATATCTGGCGTTGGTCAATTCCTTCGGTGTCGTCGAGATCGCCCGGGCCGAGCAGAGTGCCGCCGAAGGACTGGGGTTGAGCCGGGGGGCACCGGTGGTCGTCCGGGACCGAATGGACCAGACGTAACGCTCGAGCTTGGCTACGATTGTGCACTCGCGAGCGGCAGAGTTGACAAAAAGCCCTCAGGGTGGTTGATCGTCGGCGTGGATCCGTTATAGTTCGCAGCCTTGCCGCATACCCTCAAAGTATGCGAGTTATTGAATTACTTCAGGATTTGCACCGCTAGATGTCGGAACGAGACAACGAGAGCTTCGATCTCGACGATGAATTTTTGAGCGGACCCACCGAGGACGGCACCGACTACGACCGCCTACTGGACAGGGTAGACAAACGCGCACGCAACCAGGGCAAACGTGGCAAAGCCGCGTGGAGCAAGCTCGAGGAAGTGCTCGCGGATAAAAAGCTCGAAAAGGCCCTGCGCGATTTCGACGAAGAGCTCTGAGCTTAACTCTTAGGGGTGGCTCATCTGAGGGCCTTTGGCCGACCTATGCTGCTTGTGAGCACGCTGCCGGTGCGATGCAAGCCCGAACCTTGCGTTGGGAGCCAATGAAGCCGCGCGGCTCGAGCCCCGCCTCCCGCGCTTGGCTGCGCTTGTTCGCCCGTCATCCGCGGTTCCTAAAATCAATTAGTTATGCATCGAATCTAGAGGAAATCTGAAGTGACCCGCAATGCGTCGGCCTGGATCGTTCTGAAGTTTGGCGGAACGAGCGTCTCCTCGCTCGCCAACTGGCGCAATATTGCCAAGGTGACGGCTGAACGGGTTGCGGGGGGCGCGCGGGTCCTCATTGTTCACTCCGCCGTCAGTGGCATTACGGATCGGCTCGAGCGACTGCTCGATTCCGCGCTGGTACGCGCTCATGAGGACGAGCTGCGCGCCATCGAAGAGCGCCATCACCGGCTCGCCACCGAGCTCGGCATCGCTATCGGCGATGTCGAGAAGCACCTGCAGGAGCTGCGTCAGATCGCCGCTGGTGTCGCACTGGTCGGTGAGGTGAGCGACAGGACACGCGCCCGGGTCATGGCGACCGGCGAGCTCATGGCGACCGAGTTGGGCGCGCGCTTCCTTCGGACTCAAGGCCTCGACGTTTCGTGGGCCGACGCGAGGACCATGCTGCGCGCGGAAGAGCGCCGCAGCGCCACAGCAAAGGCCAGCATACTTTCGGCCACCTGCAATTTCGCGCCCGATGAGGCGCTCGAGCAGCGTCTGTCGGCTCTGTCCCCCATTGTGATCACTCAGGGCTTCATAGCCAGTGACGATGATGGCAACACCGTGTTGCTCGGGCGCGGCGGGTCTGACACCTCGGGGGCCTATCTCGCCGCCAAACTGCGCGCGCAACGCCTGGAAATCTGGACCGATGTTCCCGGCATGTTCAGCGCCAACCCGCGCTCCACGCCCACTGCGCGTCTGCTGCGGGCTCTTCACTATGATGAGGCCCAGGAGATCGCCACGAGCGGCGCCAAGGTGTTGCACCCTCGCTGCATTCTGCCAGCACGGCAATACCGTATCCCCCTGCATGTCTATGCGACCCAGGCGCCGGAGCTCGAGGGTACCGTGCTCAGTGCCGAAGGCGCCGAGAGCGGGGCGCAGGTCAAGGCCGTCTGCACCAAGAAAGGCTTGACCCTGATCTCGCTGGAAAGCCCGGGCATGTGGCACCAGGTCGGCTTTCTGGCCGATGTTTTTCAGATCTTCAAAGAGCACGGCATGTCAGTGGACCTCGTCTCGACCTCAGAGACGAACGTCACCGTCTCCCTCGATCCTGCGGCCAACACACTCGACAACACCCTGTTGAGTGAGCTCGTGACCAGCCTGTCCCGGCTGTGCCGCGTGCAGGTCATCGGACCGTGCGCTTCGGTGAGCCTCGTGGGCCGTAACATCCGTGGCATCCTCCACCAGCTCGGCGGTGCCTTCGAGTTCTTCGAAGAGCAGAAGATCTACCTGGTCAGCCAGGCGGCCAACGATCTCAACTTCACCTTCGTCGTCGACGAGAACCAGGGCGATCGCCTCGTCGAGCAACTCCACGAGCTTCTCATCCGCCCCGTAGCGGGCGACCGGGTGTTGGGACCGACATGGGAGCAACTGTTTTCCCAACCCAAGGCCGTGGGCACACGCTCGGCGCCGTGGTGGCTGCAGAAACGGGCGCAACTCGTCAATGCGCTGGGCGATAGGGACGCCGCTTTCGTGTACGACCTGGAAACGGTGCGCGGCTCGGCGCGCGCATTGCGCGGGCTCGGCTCGCTCGGGCGGGTCCACTACTCGATGAAGGCCAACCCGCATCCACGCATCCTGGAGGCAATTCGCACCGAAGGGCTGGAATTCGAGTGCGTCTCGCGGGGCGAAGTGGAGCACACCCTGAAGCTCTTCCCGGATATCGACCGCGCCCGGATTCTTTACACGCCCAACTTTGCGCCACGCAGCGAGTACGCATGGGCATTCGAACAAGGGATCCGGGTCACGGTAGACAACACGTACGCGGTGTCCGCTTGGCCCGATGTCTTCCGCAATCAGGAAATTTTCATACGCATCGATACCGGCGTCGGCCGGGGGCACCATCAACACGTCCGGACAGCGGGCGCGCATTCGAAATTCGGAGTGCCGGTCACGGAGCTCAAGCAGTTCGTGCGCCATGCCCGCGAGGTCAATTTGACAGTCGTAGGGTTGCAAGCCCATTTCGGCAGCGGAGTTTTCGATGTCACCAGCTGGGAGCAGACCGCGCGGCTGCTGGCAGATATCGCCCAACACTTCGAGTCGGTGCGGGTCATCGATGTCGGCGGCGGTTTGGGCGTGCCGGAGCGCAGCGAGCAGCCCAGTCTCGACCTGGTAAAGCTGGATACCCTGCTCACCGCCGTGCGGGCGGAGCATTCGAACCTGGAGTTCTGGATGGAGCCCGGCCGGTATCTCGTGGCTACGGCCGGGGCGCTCCTGGCACGGGTCACACAACTGAAGTCCAAGGGCGACGTTCGCTACGTCGGCGTGGCTACTGGAATGAACTCACTGATTCGTCCGGCACTCTATGGTGCATATCATGAGATCATCAATCTCACGCGCGCCGACGAGCCTGCCACCGAGGTGGTGAACGTGGTGGGGCCAATTTGTGAGAGCGCCGACGTGCTCGGGCATGATCGCCTCCTGCCCCCCACCCGCGAGGGCGATATTCTGTTGATCGCCAACGCCGGCGCGTACGCGCATGCGATGAGCTCGCATTACAACCTGCGTGATCCAGCAGTGGAGCTATTCCTCTGAAACGCGGAAGTCCCGTGCCCTCCCTTACTCGGACAGGCTCCTAGCGGAGATGGCACGGTCTGGCTCGAAGAAGTTTCGCCGGATTTTCTGGCTCGGCGCCCTGGCCGTGGTGCTGGGTCTGGGCGTCGCCGCGACGTTCTACATCCTCTATCTCGATCACCTCGTTACCAGACAGTTCGAGGGCCGACGCTGGACCTTGCCGGCGCAGGTGTATGCGGCTCCGCTGGAGCTCTATGCGGGACTCGCCCTGAGCGGAGGCGACCTGGAGCACGAGTTGCAACGACTCCAATATCGCCGAGTGGAGCGTCTGGAGCACCCAGGGAGTTATCGCGTTCAGGGCTCGCGTATCGATGTAGCTTTACGTGCCGCGAGATTCGCGGACGAGGAGTCGCGCCCGGCAGCGATCCTCAGCGTCGTCTCTACTGACAAAGGTATCGAAAGCATTCGGGACAGCGATGGCAAAGACCTGCCCATCGTACGTCTCGAGCCGCTCCTGATCGGCAGTATCTTCCCGATCCATGGTGAGGATCGGATCGTCGTAACGCCGCAGGAGGTTCCAACCCTGCTGCCGCAGGCGCTCGCCACCGTCGAGGACCGCAAGTTCTACTCGCACCATGGCGTCGATCCAACAGCCATCATGCGGGCGCTGTGGCAGAACATGCGCGCCGGGCAAATAGAGCAGGGTGGCAGCACTCTCACCCAGCAGCTCGTCAAGAGCTACTTCCTCGACCCGCGCCGGACGCTCGGTCGCAAAGTCCGCGAAGCCATCATGGCCATCTCGCTGGATGCGCACTTCAGCAAGCAGGATCTCATGAATGCCTATATCAATGAGATCTTCCTCGGCCAGGATGGCGATCGCGCCATCCATGGGTTCGGCCTGGCGAGCCAGTTCTACTTCGGCAAGCCGTTGTCCGAGCTCGACTTGTCCGAGGTTGCGCTGTTGGTGGCCGTCGTACGCGGGCCGACTTACTATGATCCGCGCCGACATCCTGACCGCGTGCGCGCGCGACGCGACATGGTGCTGAAGCTGATGGCCGAGCGCGGCATCGTGAAACAGGCCGATGCGTTGGCCGCGGAAAAAAAACCGCTGGGCGTCACCGCGCGTGCCGCTGGCGCTTACTTTCCCGCCTACCTGGATTTTGTGCGGCGGACGTTGCGGCGCGACTATCACGAGCAGGATCTGACCGAAGCGGGACTGCGTATCTACACGAGCCTGGAGCCGCGCGCGCAGGAGCAGGCCGAGAAGGCGCTCGAGCGTGAGCTGGCGAGGTTGGACAAACAGAAGAAATATCCCGACTCCAAGCTCGAAGGGGCCGTCGTCGTGACCTCGCCCCAAAGTGGCGATGTCATCGCGATCGTCGGCAGCCGCAATGTGGGTTACGACGGGTTCAATCGAGCCTTGGACGCTCGACGTGCCATGGGCTCGCTAGTCAAGCCGTTCATTTACCTGACGGCCTTTGAGACCGGACGCTACAACGCCGCTACCGTCGTGCAGGATGCGCCGGTGGCCATCAAACTTGCGAATGGCACGGTGTGGCGCCCGGAGAATTTCACACGCCAGACGTATGGCCCCGTCCCGGTGGTGCACGCGCTCGCGGAGTCCTTGAATCTTGCGACGGTGGGCGTCGGTATGGATGTTGGGTTACCCAAGATCACCGAGACGCTCGGTCGCTTTGGCCTCGAGCACTTGCCGGCGCAGGTGCCCGCGATGCTGTTGGGAACGATCGAGGTCACGCCGATGGAAGTCGCGCAACTCTACAATGGGCTTGCCAATGGCGGCTTCCGTACTCCGCTGCGAGCGGTGCGGGCCGTGATCAGCGCCGAAGGCAAGGCCCTCAAGGCGTTTCCATTGGAGGTCACTCCGGTAGCGACCCCCGAGGTGGTGTTCGAAGTCGACCGGATGATGGAGCAGGTCATGGAGAAGGGCACCGGGCGCGCGGCGAAGGCGGTGTTGCCAGCCAATCTGGTGGTGGCAGGAAAGTCGGGCACGTCCTCGGACTATCATGACAATTGGTTTGCGGGCTTCTCCGGCAGCCATCTCGCGGTGGTCTGGGTCGGGTACGACGACAACTTGCCCACCGGGTTTACCGGTTCCTCCGGTGCTCTACCGATCTGGGCCCGCCTCATGGCAGGCTTGGGTACGACTTCGTGGGAGGCTCCCATGCCGGAGTCGCTTGCGGAGACCTGGATCGACTATTCCAGTGGCCTGCGGGTGGATAAGAGCTGCTCCGACCCGAATACCGTTCCGATTGCCGTGCCAGTCGGCACGGAGCTGCCCATGAAGCCCGGCTGTGGTGGGAACTCGCTGCAATCCATTGTCGAGCGCGCCGGGGAATGGATTCGCGACCTGCTGCATTGAGGCCACGAGCAGCCGTTGCATTCTGATCTTCCCGTTGCTTGGCGACGCGATATCATCGCCCGCATGATGTTCAAGGCTGCGCCTGCCGGGAAGAAGGGCCCATACTTCGTTGTCTTGCTGCTCATGGCGGCGACTCTGGCAGGGTGCTCTGTTTTTCAGCACCCGCCTGAGGCACCCTCATCCCCGCCAGGGGCCAACTCTCCATCCGGGCCAGGTACTGCGCAGCCGCAGCCGGCACCGCCGTCCGAAGCGACTCCGGTACCAGAGCCCCCGAAGGCCCCCCCGAAGCAGTTCAAGCTCAGTCCCGCGACCCACGCGTTGGTCCAGCAGGCTCACAACCAGGCACATGCGGGCGCTTTCGCCCCTGCTGCTGCCACCCTCGAGCGCGCGCTGCGGATCGAGCCCGAAAATCCGTTGCTGTGGATCGAGCTGGGGCAGATCCGCTTGAGCGAGAACAACCCCGGACAAGCGGACGCGATGGGGCGCAAGGCGCTGGCGCTAGCGACGGGAGACCCGCAAGCACAAGCCTCTTCCTGGCGCCTCATCGCTGAATCCCTGCGCGTGCGCGGCCGGAATCAGGAAGCCGCGGATGCGGACAAGAAGGCGGGCGCCCTCTCGACGCGCTCTTAGATCACCGCGAGTAGAGCACCTCGAGGGTTTAGGCGTTGCGGTGTCGCGCCTGGAGCTCCGCAATCACCCGCTCCACTGACAACCCGCGGTGTTTCAACATCACCAGCAGGTGAAAGATCAGATCGGCGGATTCGCTGATGACTTTGTCATCCGGCTCCGTCACTGCGGCGAGCGCGACCTCGACGCCTTCCTCCCCAACTTTCTGCGCAATCCGCCGCGGCCCCTGCGCGAACAGCCGCGCTGTATAGCTGCCGTCGGGCTTCTCCACGGCGCGTTTTGCAATGACACCCTCCAGAGTCGTTAGAAACGCGAGATTCTCAGCCGGCGTGACAGGCCCATCTCCGAAACAGGTTTGCGTGCCAACGTGACACACTGGCCCACGCGGCCAAGCGGTGATGAGGAGGGTGTCGCGATCACAATCGGTGCGAACGCTCTGCAGCTCGAGAAAGTGACCTGATGTCTCACCTTTCTCCCAGAGCCTCTGCTTGCTGCGGCTGAAAAATACGACGTGACCGCGCGAGAACGTTTGGCGCAACGCGTCCCCGTTCATGTATCCGAGCATGAGAACCGCGCCGGTCTCGGCGTGTTGCACAATCGCCGGTAGCAGGCCTGCGCTCTTCTCGAAGTCCAATGAGTCGATATCGGCTGCTTGGATACTCGCACTCACGGCCTCACCTCGATCCCCGCCGCACGCAACTCACGCTTCAGGTCCGGTATCGCGATGGCGCCCGTGTGAAACACACTGGCCGCCAGGGCTGCATCGACTCCCGCATCCTTGAAGACGCTGGCGAAATGCTCCACCGCACCAGCACCGCCCGAAGCAACCAGCGGCACGTGACAGATCTCACGCACAGTACGCAGCTGCTCCACATCAAAGCCGCGCCGTACTCCATCGCTTCCCATGCAGTTGAGCACGATCTCGCCGGCGCCTCGGTCCTGGACTTCGCGCACCCAGGACAGCACCTCGCGGCCCGACTCCCGGGTACGGTTGGGATCACCCGTGAACTGATAGGCGCGATAGCCGCCGTCAGTGAGTTGACTGTCGATGCCCACCACCACGCACTGCGCGCCAAACCGGGCGCTCAGGGCGTCAATCAGGCTCGGGTTGGCTAGCGCGGGGGAGTTGACCGATACTTTCTCCGCGCCGGCGTTGAGGATCTCTTCCGCGTCCGCGACGGACCTGATGCCGCCAGCCACGCAAAACGGAATATCCAACACGCGCGCGACCCTATTCACCCAGTTACGGTCGACCGAGCGGCCTTCGGGACTGGCCGTGATGTCATAGAACACGAGCTCGTCCGCACCCTCATCGCGATAGCGGGCCGCGAGCTCCAGGATATCGCCCACGACCCGGTGATCGCGAAAGCGAACGCCTTTGACTACCTGGCCTTCGCGGACGTCGAGGCAGGGGATGATGCGTCGGGCAAGAATGGTCGCAGCTCCTCGGGGGTGATCCGTTCTTCCAATAAAGCTTTACCGCTTACGGCGGCGCTCACTCCAACGTCAGCCAACGCGGCGAGGTCAGCGGCGTCGCGCACGCCACCTGAGGCTTGCCAGGAGAGTTGTGGAAAGCGGGACAGGGCCGTTCGATAGAGATCCAGGTTGGGCCCTGACAAGGCGCCGTCGCGCTCGATATCAGTACACAGGACGTGCTTGACCACGCCGGCGGGAAACCGGCTGATCGCTTCCCACAAGCTGATGGCAGTGCCTTCGCGCCAGCCATGAGTACGGACTCGCGGCTCGCTCTCCGAGTCCATGCGGATATCCAGCGCGAGGCAGATGCGGTCGGTGCCGAAACGGCTGAACCATTCGGCGACTTCCTCGGGGCGCTCGACGGCGGCGCTGCCGATCACCACTCGCTCGACCCCATTGCGCAACAGGTCATCGATCACCGCGGCTGAGCGCACTCCGCCACCCACTTGCACCTTTATGCCGCGTTGGGATGCCAGCGCAACAATGACGGAACGATTGGCCAGTACGCCATCCTTCGCGCCGTCCAGGTCGACGACGTGCAACCAGGACGCCCCGAACTCACGATAGCGGCGCAAGAGCTCGTGGGGCTCGTGCTCGTAGCGCGTCTCCGCGCCAAAGTCGCCTTGGAACAGGCGCACGCAGCGCCCATTGCGCAAGTCGATCGCGGGAATCAACAACATCAATCGAGCCTCAGGAAGTTGGCCAGCAGACGGGCGCCCGGCGCGGCCGAGCGCTCGGGATGAAATTGCGCGCCCCAGAAATTGTCTTTGCGCACGACCGCGGCAACGGTGATCCCGTATTCCGTGGTGGCGAGTGTGGTAGCGGCAACGGAAGCGGCATAGCTATGCACGAAATAAACGTATTGGTCCGCCGAGATACCCTCGAGTAGGGGATCGGCCCGGACGGGCGCGAGCTGGTTCCAACCCATGTGCGGCACGGGTAATCCCGGTACTGCCTTCAGCCGCTGCACCGTGCCGGGAAGTATACCGAGACACTCCGTTGAGCCTTCTTCCGAGTGGCTGAAGAGCAGTTGCATGCCCAGACAGATTCCCAGCACCGGCTGCTTGAGTTTCGGGAGGAGGGCGGCGACACCGGAAGTCCGCAGACGCTGCATGGCATCGGCCGCGGCACCCACACCGGGTACAACGACCCGCGGCGCGCTCGCGATCGTTTGCGCGTCAGTGCTGACGTGCGTACGTGCACCGAGCCGCTCGAAGGCAAATTGCAGCGACGCCAGGTTGGCGCCGCCGCTGTCGATGATGACCGCGTCCATCAGAGCACTCCCTTGGTGCTCGGCAGCTCCTCACTCTCGCGCCGGAATGCCTGGCGGAATGCCCGACCCACGCCTTTGAAGCAGCCCTCGATCATGTGATGGTTGTTCTCTCCCGTCACACTCACGTGTATGGCCGCTCCGAGCGTGTCGGCCAGCGAGCGAAAGAAGTGGGGCACCAGCTCCGTCGGAAGGCCGCCAACGGCCTCGCGCGTGAACCGTCCTGAAAACTGCCCGTAAGCACGACCCGACAGATCGATGGCGACCTGCGCCTGCGCTTCATCCATAGGCAACAGAAAGCCGTAGCGCGCGATCCCGATCTTCGAGCCCAATGCTTTACGCAGCGCCTCGCCAAGGGCAAGGGCGCAATCCTCTACGGTGTGATGCTCATCGATGACCAGGTCGCCCTTGCAGACCAGTTGCAAGGAGAAGCCGCCATGCTTGGCGAGCTGCTCGAGCATGTGATCGAAGAATCCGATCCCGGTCGCGATCTGGATGGGTGCCGTGGTATCCAGGTCCACAGCGACCTCGATGTTGGTTTCCTTCGTGCGGCGCTCGACTCGCGCGCGACGCGCGGTCACCGCGCGGACCACGCCGGGCCAGGTCTCCTCGTCCGTTCCATCCAGGCGAACACGCAGACCGCGTACGCCAAGGTTGGCCGCCAGCTGCAAATCCGTATCGCGGTCGCCGATGACCGCGCTGGAGGCGAGGTCCACGCCGCCCGCGCGCATGAATTGCTCTAGCAGCCCGGTTTTCGGCTTGCGGCAGGAGCAGTTGTCCTGTTTGAAGTGCGGGCAGATGAAGATCGGGTCGAACGCGATGTCTTGCGAGCGGAAAGCCTCCAGGATGAACTCGTGCGCCTTGTCGAAGGCGGCTCGTGGCAGCGAGGGCGTACCCAGCCCATCCTGATTGGTGACCATCACAAAACGATAGCCGCGGCGTTTGAGCTCGGTCAGAGCGGCAAACACGCCAGGCATGAAGCGGATTTTCTCGAGTGAGTCGACCTGCTCATCGGGCGGCTCCTCCACCAGAGTTCCGTCGCGGTCGATGAACAGCGTGCTCATCGCCAGGCCTCGAGCAGCCGGTTGTTCTGCTCAGGCGTGCCGACCGTCACGCGCAGTGCCTGTCCGAGACCGGGATAGCCGCGCGCATCTCGTACCAGGAGCTCTGTATTGCGAGCGAGTTGTAACGCGGTACCGGCATCGCTGAACTGCGCCAGAATGAAGTTTGCATCACTCGGCCGCACGCGCACGACCCGGGCCAGCTCGGGCAGGGCCTTCATGAGCCGCGCACGCTCCTGGCGGACAACCTCGATGTTGGCATGGCATCGCGCCAACGCCTCAGGCTCGAGCTGCCGCAGAACCGCCTCCAGTGTCAGTTGTGTGATGGCATAGGGCGGGATGATCTTGCGTAGCAGAGCGACCACCTCCGGCGCGGCGATCAGGGTGCCGCAGCGGGCACCGGCCAGGGCGTGCGCCTTCGAGAGTGTCCGCAGGATCGCCAGGTGCGGCAGGCGTGGCAGGTGACGGGCCAGACTCTCCGCCCCGGAAAACTCGATGTAGGCTTCGTCGATCACCACGACGGCTCGGCCCGCAAGCTTGCCCGCGATGCGCAGGATCGCTTGCTCGTCCAGCAGATTGCCCGTCGGGTTGTTGGGCGAGCAGAGAAAGACCAGTTTCACTTCAGGCGTGCAGCGCTCGAGCAAGCCCCGCTCATCGAGTGCGAATCCGGCATCCGCGCGCAGCGGTACGGTGAGCACTTCGGCGCCTTGGATCCGGGCGCTGACGGAGTACATCCCGAATGTGGGTGGGCAAACGATCACGGCATCGCGGCCCGCCCGACAGAAGGCACGAGTCAGAAGATCGATCGCCTCATCGCTACCGCGGCCGACCAGGACACATTCGGGAGGCACGCCATAGAGCTTCGCGAGCCCGTGGACCAGCGCGTGGGGTTGGGGCTCCGGATATCGATTCAGTCCGGCACCGGTGTCGTCGCCAACGGGCCGCCACGGTAGCTCGTTCGCATGCAGCCGCTGTAGCGTTGGCTCCCAGGCGGCATGCTCATAAGGTTTCAACGCCACGATATCCGGGCGAGCCAGCTCATTGACCCAGCTCATTGGTCTGCCTCGAGCACTGCCAGCCGACGGGTCACCGCGCTGGCATGCGCATCCAATCCCTCCAATCCGGCGAGGGTGACAGCCGTCGGGCCTAGCGCTCGCAGGCCCGCAGGCGAAAGCTCCTGCACAGTGATTCCCTTGACGAAGTCGAGCACCGACAATCCGCTATAGGCCCGCGCATAGCCGTATGTCGGCAGCACGTGGTTGGTCCCCGAGCAATAATCGCCCATCGGCTCGGGCGACCAGGCGCCGAGGAATATCGAGCCCGCGTTGTGGATCTGCGCCAGCCAGCGACGCGGCTCACGCACCTCCAATATGAGATGCTCGGCGGCATACTCATTCGCCACCGCGATCGCCTCGGGTAAGTCTGAAACCACGATGCAGCGGCTGGACGCGAGCGACTTGTCGAGAATCGCGCGCCTCGAGAGCCCCGCGGCCTGTGTTTGAATGGCGCTCGCGGTGGCTTCTGCCAGAGCGCGGCTCGAGGTGACCAGTATGGCTTGCGCCTGCTCATCATGCTCCGCCTGCGCGAGCAGGTCAGCCGCGACGAATTCCGCGCGCGCACTGTCATCTGCGATGACCAGGACCTCTGAGGGTCCCGCGGGCAGATCGCAAGCTGCACCCATTGCATCATTCGCGACGAGTTGCTTCGCAGCCGTCACCCAGGCGTTACCCGGTCCAAAAATCTTGTCGACCTTCGGAACGCTGCGAGTGCCATAGCCCAGGGCGGCAATAGCTTGCGCGCCGCCAACTTTGAAGACGGTCTCGATGCCGCACAGCTCCGCAGCCACCAGTACCGCCGCATTGGCACGCCCTTGGCGGTTGGGTGGCGTGCACAGCACCCGTCGAGGGCAGCCAGCGATGCGGGCGGGTACCGCCAGCATGATGACAGCCGATGGAAGCGGTGCAGACCCTGCCGGTACGTAGAGCCCGACGGCCTGAATGGGCCGGATGATCCGCTCGCACTGGACGCCGGGCATGGTCTCCATCGAGAACGGTTTGGGCAGCTGCGCCTGATGGAACCGGCCGACGTTGTCGATGGCTCGCTCTATGGCGGCGACCTGCGACGCGTTCAGCTCTTTTCGGGCAGCGTCGAATTCGGCGGGCGATACGCCAAGCGAGTCGAGCCTTACTCCGTCGAAACGCTCCGTATAGGCGGCCAGTGCTTCGTCGCCCTGCTGACGGACGGTTTGGATGACCTCCGCGGCAACTTTGGCGATATCGGCACGCGATTCCTGCATTGGCCTTGCCAACGCGGCACGCCGTTCGCCCTCCGAGAGCTTGCTCCAATCAAGGATACGCATGGGTCAAGCCAACATCTTTTCGACAGGAAGGACGAGCAGGGCGCTCGCACCCGCCTTTTTCAGGCTCTCGAGTGTTTCCCAGAACACGTTTTCGCGGCACACGGCGTGTACCGCCACCCGGTCCGGGAAGCCCTCGAGCGGAATGATGGTCGGCGACTCGCTACCGGGCAGAAGCTTGCGAATCTCTTGTAAGGCCGAGCGTGGCGCATGCAGCATGATGTACTTGCTTTCGCGGACGCTTTGCACGCCTTCGATGCGCATCAGCAGGCGCTCCACCCACTCATCCTTCTCCGGCCGCAGCTGCAGAGGAGTGCGGATCAGAACTGCATGACTTTCCAGCACTGTCTCGACTTCGCGCAAGTGATTCGCCTGCAAGGTTGAGCCGGTCGAGACGAGGTCGCAGATGAGATCGGCGCGTCCCAGGCGCGGAGCGATTTCAACAGCGCCGGAGAGCGTAACGATCTCAGCGCGGATGTCCCGCTCGCGCAGGTAGCGCTCGAGGAGGTAAGGGTAGGTGGTCGCAATACGTCGTCCGCGGAGCGAGCTCGCACCTTCGAACGAGACACCCTCCGGAACGGCGAGCGATAGCCGGCAGCGGCCGAAGTCGAGGGTGCGCACTTGCTGAAAGCGAGCTGCATGTCCGCGGGAGGCGAGCTCCAACCGACTTTCTTCCAACACGTTCAGGCCAACCAGGCCCAGGTCGCAGACGTCTTCCTGCACGAGGTCGGGAATGTCGTCATCGCGTACGAACAATACGTCCAACGGCATGTTTTCGCCGAAGCCCATCAGCTGGTCTTTGCCACGCGAGAGCTTCAGTCCGCAGCGGGCGAGCATGTCGAGCGAGGGCTCGGTGAGCCGACCGGACTTCTGCACGGCCAGTTTCAAACGTGACTCATCCATTGCGGCCCCCATCGATTCGCTTCAGTGCCGGCTCGCGCTTGGCTTCTTCCAGCCTTTGCGCAGCGACTTCGTAACCGCCGTTGCCATGACCAAGGAAACGGGCGACGCGGCCAATGGTAGTGACACTCACGCCCGTCAGGCGATGAATCTCGCGGTAGGGCAGGCCACGCTTGAGGTGGTCTACCACGGCCCAGCGGTCGGCCATGGCCTGGATCTCGGCGGGTGTACAAAGATCGCGGAAGAACGACCGGACCTCGTCCGGCGTGCGTAAAGCGGCCACGGCAACGCAAAGGTTGCGCTCCGCGAGCGCTTCCTGGCGAGGGCTCAAGGTACGATGCGTCTTCATGCTGTCTCAATGTAATAGCGCGCTAGTACGTTAGCAGAAGCTGGCCCCGAGCGCCACCTTTTGGCGCGCGGCCGGCGCTGGCGGCCCGGAGGTCGGCTCGGGTCCCGCTGGGTGGCGGCCCGGGCCGGCCACCGAGCCGGTCACAGACCAAAGGCTATCGTGGGTCCTGACCTTGACGTGTTGCGCCGGCACACCATAAGATTCGCCTACTCATCGAGACCGGCTGAGGGATAGGCCCTTAGACGCCGGGGCAACCGCCAGACTTAACCACTCTGGAAAGGTGCCAACTCCTGCTATTCCGAATGCCTCGGAATAGGTAGATGAGCGGTATGCGTAGCCTCGAGCCGGGCGAAAGCCGGACGAGGATGGACGCAACAACCTGCCTAGACAACTGGCAGGCGCTCCGCAGGACGACGATGAGGTCGTGCTTTCTTTGCGGAGCCATGATGAACGCCTCAGTCGAAGCCGTCCCCACCAGCCACCGAGCTCATCTGGCGCCCGTCGTCGCGCCCGAAATGGTCGTTCGGGAAGGAATTCTGGAGGTTTCCGGCGAGGTCTCCCTGCACCACGGCGGCCGCCTCCCCGGGATTCGAATTGCGTGGCGCCTGGCGGGCCCTGCGAATGCCCCGGTGGTCTGTGCTCTGGGCGGTATCTCCGCCAACCGGCGCGTGTTTGATACCGAATCCCCTCGCCAAGGCTGGTGGTCCGAAGTCGTCGGCCCCGATCGCGCGCTGGACGCGCACCGGTTCCGCGTCCTCAGCTTTGATTACCTCGGCGGAAGCGCTGAGACCACCGGACCTGCCGGGCCTTCATTTCCAAATATCTCCACATACGACCAGGCCGAGCTGCTGGTCCGCCTCCTGAACAACCTCGGTCTGAAGTCTCTGCGCGCCATCGTGGGGGGCTCCTACGGCGGCATGGTTGCTCTCGCGTTCGGCGAGCGCTATCCCGAGCGGGTGGCCCGGCTCGTTGTGATCGGGGCGGCCGATCGTACTCACCCGATGGCGACGGCCTGGCGTTCTGTCCAACGCCGCATCCTGCGGTTCGCGGTGGACTGCGGCCGTCCCAAGGATGGCTTGCAGCTCGCGCGTGCGCTGGCTATGGCGACGTACCGAAGCCCGGAGGAGTTTGAAGCACGCTTCGACGACTCGCCCACTCGCGACGGCGAGCACTTCGTGTTTCCGGTTGAGCGTTATCTGTTCGCCCGAGGCAGTGATTTCGCCGATCGGCATAACGCTGAGGCAATTCTGTGCCTGTCGGAGTCCATCGACCTGCATAAGGTGGACGCGGCGCGGATCTTCGTACCCACCGCCGTGGTGGCTGTCCGCGAAGACCAACTCGTTCCGCTGTCGGACCTGCGCGGCCTGGCCGCACGGTTGCCGACGGCAAAGCTCTACGAAATTTCATCCATCTATGGCCATGACGCCTTTTTGAAGGAGTCGGATCAATTGCGCGGAATATTCTCAGCAGCGCTCGGAGGTGCTGCATGACTCAGAACACTAAACCGACGCGTCCGCGTCAGATCACACAAGCTGTGCGAGCGGGGCTCGAGTGTGACGATGCTACGGGTTGTGTCGTCCCCCCGATTCATCTGACTTCGACGTTTGCGTTCCGCGGCTTGGGCCAGAAGCGCAATTACGACTACACCCGTTCGGGCAACCCGACGCGCGATCTGCTGGGATCCGCCATTGCGGAGTTGGAGCAGGGTGTCGGGGGCGTGGTGACCGCCACCGGCATGGCAGCGATTACGCTCGTGGGTTATCTCATTCCGGCCAAGGGCCGCATCGTCGCGCCCCACGATTGCTACGGTGGCACCTACCGGCTGTTCAACGCCTGGCATCAGCGCGGTGAGCGCGAGGTTGAGTTCGTAGACTTCGGGGACGAGGCGGCCGTACGCGCTGCCTTGTCGAAGCCGGCTGCATTGCTGTGGATCGAGACTCCCAGCAATCCGCTGCTCCGTATTACGGATATCGAAGCCTTTTCCGCACTCGGTAAGGCAAGTGGCGCGCTCGTTGTGGTGGACAACACCTTCCTGTCGCCGGCGTGGCAGCTGCCACTCACGCTCGGGGCAGATCTGGTTCTGCACTCGACGACGAAGTACTTGAACGGCCACAGCGATGTCGTTGGTGGCGCCGTTGTAGCCAAGGACGCGAAGCTTCACGAGCAACTCGTGTGGTGGGCGAATTGTCTCGGCATTACCGGCGCACCGTTCGACAGCTTCCTGACTCTGCGTGGCCTGCGCACCCTGCATGCTCGCCTCGAGCACCACGGCCGCAATGCGTTGGGCCTCGCCCAGTGGCTCAACGAGCAGCCGGGTGTTCGCCGCGTCTACTACCCCGGCCTTCCAACTCACCCGGGTCACGAAATCGCGCGTCGCCAGCAGACCGGCTTCGGTGCGATCGTCAGCGTCGAGCTCGAGGGCGGCCACGACGCCGTCCGCGAGTTCGTCTCCGACCTGCAATATTTCTCACTCGCCGAATCCCTGGGCGGGGTCGAGAGCCTGGTCGCGCATCCGGCAACCATGACCCACGCGGCCATGGACCCGCTCGCTCGCCAACGGGCGGGCCTCGTCGACGGTTTGATCCGTCTCTCTGTTGGAATCGAGGCCTTCGAAGACCTGCGCGCCGACCTGGAAGCGGCCCTGGACCGTGCGGCCCAAGTGGTTGAAGAGCCCGCACCGGCTCGACGCGTGGGCACGACGGGCTGAGTTGGGGCGAGCCTGTGTCGCGGGTTTGAACGCCGGCGCGCAGCACGCTGGCCTCGCAAGTGTGAGTGCGTCCAGCAGGGTTGCACATGCAAGTCAAGATTGATGCGTACGAATCGCAGGGGGACGGCCGCATCAAAGACATCCTCAATCCGGTGTTCGAGGCACTCAGCCAGAAGCTCTCGGGCGAGTACGGCGGCCCCATGGAACAGCTCTGGATCGATTTCGAGATCCTCCCGGCCGATGCAGAGCAACGGGGTCCCTTCTCCTTCCGCTTTCAGAAGCGCGTAGCGCCTCCCCGCTGGATGGCGGATGCCTTCGACACGAAACCGGAATTCAATGTAGGACACTACAGTCTGCGCGTGGATTACGCAGCATTGCGGGAGCTCGACCATTACCTGGTCTACGAAGAGCACGACCCGAAGGAAATCATCTCTTATGCAGCGCGACTGCTGTACGAATCCACACAAACACTAGGCGGCAGGAAGCGCGCGCTGGGTGCTTTCGATGTTGATACCTTCAGAGCCCGATTCATTCAAGCGCTCGGGGAGCTGGGAATAGCCATCGATCAAAGCAACCCTGAGCGATGAGCTCCGCGCGATCGTGTGCCCGGCGGACGCGTTCCCAATACGGCTTAGTGTGCCTTCCCCAAGCGAGCGAGCACCGCGTCTCCAACCTCGCGCGTCGAGAACGCGCGAACGCCTTGGGCAGCGATGTCCTGAGTCCGCACACCCTCTGCAATAGTGCTGGTCACCGCCTTCTCGATGGCATCCGCTTCGGCAGATAACCCCAACGAGTGCCGCAGCAACATCGCGACACTCAGGATCGTGCCAACCGGATTCGCGATTCCCTTGCCCGCGATATCCGGCGCGGAGCCGTGGATCGGCTCGTAGAGCCCGCGGCGACCGTCGCCCAGCGAGGCCGAAGGCAGCAGGCCGAGCGACCCGGCGAGCATCGACGCCTCGTCGGTGAGGATGTCGCCAAACATGTTCTCTGTCACGAGCACATCGAAGTCGCGCGGGCGGCGAATGAGGTGCATCGCAGCCGCATCCACCAGGACGTGTTCGAGTGTGACGTCCGGGAACTCCGCTTTCATCACGCGCTCACAAACTTCGCGCCACAAACGCGAGGTCTCGAGCACATTGGACTTATCGATCGAGGTCAGCTTGCGCCGACGACCCTGCGCAAGACGCGCGGCCACGCGAGTAATCCTCTCAACCTCCGGCACCGTATAGGTACAGAGGTCGCTGGCCCCATTCGCATCACGCGTCTTGGCACCGAAATAGATGCCGCCTGTCAGCTCGCGCACGAACACCAGGTCGACGCCCTCGAGCACCTCAGGTTTGAGTGTCGAGGCGTTCACCAGGGCAGGTTGCAGCTTTACCGGCCGCAAGTTCGCGTATACGCCGAGATCCTTACGAAGTTTCAACAGCCCCTGCTCAGGTCGCACTTTGGCGGTGGGCGCAGACCACTTCGGCCCGCCAATCGCACCCAACAGCACGGCGTCGGCAGCTAAGCAGACGCGCAAGGTCTCAGCGGGTAGGGGGTCACCGTGTGAGTCGATCGCGGCGCCCCCAAAAGCCAGCTCAGTGAGCTCGATCTGGTGACCGTAAGTCTGCGCAACGCTGCGTAGGACACGCAATCCTTCCGCGACGACCTCAGGTCCGATGCCGTCGCCACCCAGAACCGCAATATGCGCCTTCATACTTGAACACGCTGCTCATAGGCTTTGATGTCGCTCATGCGCCCGAGCAGAAACCCGAGCTCATCAACCCCATTCAACAGGCAATAGCGCGAGAATGCCTCGATGGAAAACTTCACCCAATCGCCCGTGGGCAGGGTCAGCGTGGCGGACTCCAGGTCGATGGTCAGCTCAGCCCCCGGGTGCTCCAGCAGCCAACGGCTGGTGCCCTCATCGACAACAATCGGCAGCAGACCGTTCTTCAGCGAGTTGTTCCGGAAAATATCCGCGATCTCGGTGCTCACCACTGCCCGGAACCCATAATCCAACAATGCCCAGGGCGCGTGCTCGCGCGATGAGCCGCAGCCGAGATTCCGGCCGGCGACCAGGATCTGACAGCCTTGCGCTTCCGGGCGATTCAGCGCGAAGTCTGGGCGCAACGCTCCTTGCGCATCGTAACGCCACTCGGAAAAGAGATGTTGTCCGAGCCCGTCGCGGGTCGTGGTCGTCAGAAAGCGCGCCGGAATGATCTGATCCGTGTCGATGTTCGTGTTCGGCAGGACTACCGTGCGGGAGCGGAGAGTTTTGATCGGTTCCATCAGGTTAACCCTTCATCAGATCGCGCGGATCGGTGACCCGGCCACGGACCGCACAGGCCGCGGCGGTGAGTGGGCTCGCCAACAAGGTGCGAGCGCCAATACCCTGCCGACCTTCAAAATTTCGATTGCTCGTGCTGACCGAGTATTGGCCCTTCCCGACGGTGTCGCCGTTCATGCCGATACACATCGAGCAGCCGGACTCGCGCCATTCCGCACCCGCATCGATGAAGATCTTGTGCAGGCCTTCGGCTTCGGCTGCCTTTTTCACCTGCTGCGATCCGGGAACCACCAGCATGTGTACGCCCTTGGCAACCTTGTGTCCGCGCAGAATGCCGGCAGCACTGCGCAAGTCAGACAACCGTCCGTTCGTGCAGCTGCCGAGGAACACCACGTTCACCGCCTGGTCCTTGATCGGCGCTCCGGCTTGCAACCCCATGTAGGCGAGCGCCTTCTCAAACACCGCATCTCCCTTGCTCGTGGGAATTGAGCCGGAGATGGGTACAACCATGCCCGGGTGTGTCCCGTAGGTGATCATCGGCTCGACTGCCGATCCGTCGATGGTGACTTCCTTATCGAACCGAGCGCCGGAGTCCGTCGGTAACTGCTTCCAACGCTCGACCGCACGCTCCCAAGCCGCGCCCTGAGGCGCCCGCGGCCGGCCTTCCAGATAGGCATAGGTCGTCTCGTCCGGAGCAATCATTCCCGCGCGCGCGCCAGCCTCGATGGACATGTTGCACATGGTCATGCGTCCATCCATGTCGAGGGCCCGGATGGCCTCTCCGCGGTACTCGAGCACATGTCCGGTTCCACCTGAGACGCCAATCTTTCCGATGATGGCCAGTATCAAGTCCTTGGCGGTGACGCCGGGACGCAGGTGACCCGTTATATCGATGGCTAACGTACGCGGCTTACGCTGCAGCAAGCACTGGGTCGCCAGCACATGGCCCACTTCGGTGGTACCGATACCGAAGGCCAGGGCACCCACAGCTCCGTGGGTGCTGGTATGGCTATCACCGCACACAACGGTCTTTGCCGGTTGGGTGATGCCCAGCTCCGGACCGATGATATGCACGATGCCGCGCTGCGCGTTGTGCATTCCCAGGAGCTCCACACCAAAGGCAGCGCAATTGCTCTCCAACTCACGCACTTGCTTGGCAGCCGACTCGACCGCGATAGGAGCGCCGCCAAACACCTGCTCGGTGCGCGTAGGAGTGGAATGGTCCATTGTCCCCAGCGTGAGATCGGTGCGTCGCACCGGCAAACCGTGTTGGCGTAGCACGGTGAAAGCTTGAGGGGAGGTCACCTCGTGGATCAGATGCAGGTCGATAAAGAGAACGGCGGGAGTATCGGCGGTCTCGGGAATCACTTCGTGCTGTTCCCAGACCTTCTCAAACATCGTTTTCGGTGCGCGTGACATGAGCTCTTCTCGTTGGGGGCGCTCTGGTTTGTGGGCCGGCGTCCGCGGGGCTGTCAGCCTGCGGCGGCGCGCGGCGTGGACGCAGCGAGGTCGAGGTCGACGTAGTCGAGCCAACCCCACTTGTCAGCCGTTTTGCCCGTGAACAAGCCAAAAAAGGCATTCTGCAACATTTCGGTGATCGGGCCGCGCTTACCAGCACCGACCGTGAGCCGGTCCACCGAGCGGATTGGAGTAATCTCGACCGCGGTGCCTGTGAAGAATGCCTCGTCGGCGATATATAAGAGCTCCCGCGGCAGCGCGCATTCGCGCACCTCGATCCCGCGCTCCCTCGCCAGTCGGATGATGGTATCGCGCGTCAGCCCGCCCAACACCGAGTGAGCGAGCGCCGGTGTCATCAACACACCGTCCCTCACCAGGAAGATGTTCTCACCCGAGCCCTCACTGATGGTGCCATCGGTCGAGAGCCCGATTCCTTCGGCGAAGCCGAGGCGGCGTGCCTCGGCGCCGATCAATTGGCCGGAGAGATAGTTGCCGCCCGCTTTGGCAAGAGCGGGCAGGGTGTTGGGAGCGACCCGCTGCCAGGAGGAGACGCAGACGTCCACGCCCTGGTCCTCGCTCTCGTGCGAGGAGAGATACTTAGCCCATTCCCACGCGGCGACCGCTACTTCGGTCGGCGGCTCGTTTTTGGGAGACACACCCATCTCGCCGTAGCCGCGGAATACGACCGGTCGCAGATAGGCACCGCGGGTCAGGCCATTGGCGGCAATCACTTGCCGGCAGGCAGCGTTGATCTGCTCGGGGGAGAACGGCAGGGGAATGCGATAGATCTTTGCTGAGTCGAACAGACGCCGGGTGTGATCCTGCAGCCGGAAGATCGCGACACCTTTGGGTGTCTCGTAAGCGCGAACGCCTTCGAAGACAGACGAGCCGTAATGAAGCGCATGCGACAGTACGTGAACGGTGGCCTTCTCCCAAGGCACGAGCTTGCCGTTGAACCAGATGAGCTGTGTCGCCGGAATGGGCATGGAACTGGGTCTCCTGAAAACGGCTAGACGGCGCTCTGCGCCACTCGTGCCGCGCTCGAGCGCTCCTCGCGCGAGCGGCTGCCCGCCTGTGAGAGCTCGATCCGATTGATCACTTCCAGAAAGGCTTTGCTGCTCGACTCGATGATGTTGGTGCTGACACTCGAGCCGCGGTAGGTGCGTTGATTGTATTCAACGTAGACAACCGCTTCGCCCTGCGCGTCCTCGCCTTCGGTAACACCGTGCACTTCGAACTTGCGGAGCATGACGTTGATCCCGGTCGCCGCTTCGATTGCCTTGAATGCGGCATCCACCGGCCCATCGCCCGTGCTGGTGCACTCGGCGACCCGGCCGTCCGCATGTTGCAGACGCACCACCGCCTCGGCCGGAACATTCATGTGCGCCACCGTCTGCAGGTCCAGAAGACTCCAGGGTCCGCTGGCCGCCCCTTCGGCACGTAGTACGAGCGCCTCGATGTCACCGTCGAAGAGCTCTTTCTTCTTGTCCGCAAGGGCCTTGAATTCTTCGAACACGCGATTGAACTCGAGCTCATCCAACTCGAAGCCCAGCGCCTTTACACGGTCACGGAAGGCATGTCGGCCACTGTGCTTGCCCAGGACCAGGTGACTACGGGACAGACCTACATCCTCGGGACGCAGAATCTCGTAGGTCGAGTGGTGTTTGAGCATGCCATGCTGATGGATGCCGGCCTCGTGGGCGAAGGCGTTCTCGCCTACGACCGCCTTGTTGCGCGGGATCGGCATGCCTGTGATGCTCGAGACCAGTCGGGAGGTCGGATAAAGCCGGCTCGTCTGGATTCCAGTGGTGACATTGAAGAACGCTTCCCGCGTCTTCAAGGCCATGACGACTTCCTCGAGCGAGCAGTTGCCCGCCCGCTCTCCGATACCGTTGATGGTGCACTCCACCTGGCGCGCGCCGGCAACGACGGCAGTCAGGCTGTTCGCCACGGCCATGCCGAGATCGTCATGACAGTGCACGGACAACCGGATGCCATCAATGCCACGGACGTTCTTCCGCAGGTACCGGAACAGCTCGGCGAACTCGTCCGGAACCGTGTAACCGACGGTGTCGGGGATGTTGACCGTGCGTGCACCGGCCTCGATGGCGGCTTCGACAACCTGCGCCAGGAACTCCAGCTCGGTGCGCGATGCGTCTTCCGGCGAAAACTCCACGTCGTCGCACAGATCACGTGCAATCCGCACGCCTTCCATGGCGGTGCGCAGGATCTCCTCCTGCGCCATGTTGAGTTTGTATTGGCGGTGGATCGCGCTGGTAGCCAGGAAGACATGGATGCGGTGACGGGGCGCATCCTTCAGGGCGCGCGCCGCGAGCTCGATGTCCTCGCGATTGCAGCGGGCGAGGCCGCAAATCGTCGCCCCCTGCACCTCGCGAGCCACCGCATTGACGCTCTCCCAATCGCCGCGCGAGGCTGCGGGAAATCCCGCCTCGATCACATCGACGCCGAGCTCGGCAAGGGCGCGCGCTACGCGCAGCTTCTCCGGCTGGGTCATGCTGCAGCCCGGCGCCTGCTCGCCGTCACGCAGCGTCGTGTCGAAAATCAGCACTCGATCGGGATTGGGTGTCATGACCACAAACTCCTGCAGATGTTTACTTCGATCTCGTGGTCAGCCCGTCCTGGGCTGACCCGTGCGCCGGCTCGTCCTTACGCTCGTTTCTCGTTCAGCCATGGCATGCGCGCGCGCAGCTCACTGCCGACCTTCTCGATCTGGCGCTCCTTGTCCTCCTTGAGCATCCGCTGATAGTTCTTGCCGCCGCTGGCGCTTTCCTCGATCCACTGCTTGGCGAACTTGCCCGTCTGGACTTCCTTGAGCACCTTGCGCATCACGTTCTTGACGCGGTCATCGACGATGCGCGGGCCGCGCGTGAGATCGCCGTACTTCGCGGTATCGCTGATGAATTGGTGCATCTTGGTCAGCCCGCCCTCATGCAGCAGGTCGACGATGAGCTTCAGCTCATGGAGACATTCGTAGTAGGCCACCTCGGGCTGATAGCCGGCCTCGACGAGCGTCTCGAAGCCCTTCACGACGAGCTCGGTCGCGCCACCGCACAATACTGCCTGCTCTCCGAAGAGATCCGTTTCGGTCTCCTCGGCGAAGGTGGTTTCGAGCACGCCACCGCGGGTGCCGCCGATCCCGTGCGCGTAAGCAAGCGCCTTCGCATGCGCTTTGCCGGTCGCGTCTTCCGCGACAGCGATGAGGCAGGGGACGCCCCGGCCTTCCTGATACTGACGCCGTACCAGACCGCCCGGACCTTTCGGGGCGATCAGTACTACGTCGAGATCCTTGCGCGGCTTGATCTGTTTGTAATGAATATTGAAGCCGTGGGCGAAGAGCAGCGTGGCGCCTTTCTGCAAGCTCTTCTCGACCTCGTCATAGAGACCCTTCTGGGCGAGGTCAGGAACCAGCATCGCAACCAGGTCCGCGCTGGCGACCGCATCCACGGGCTCGGCGACTTCCAGGCCGTCCTTCTTGGCTTTCTTCCAGCTCGCGCCCTTCTTGCGCACTCCCACGACGACGTCGAAGCCGCTGTCCTTGAGATTGAGCGCATGCGCGCGGCCCTGGCTCCCGTAGCCCAGCACCGCGATCCGCGCACCTTTCAGGGCCTTCTTTTCGACATCTTTTTGCGAATACAGCCTCATCTGCAAACTCCCAACGGCCCCTTCAGGGCGACAATAAACGATAATAAGGCGTCAAAATCGCCACAGCCTCACGCGGCCCGGGCGTTTTGCCATCGGAAAACAAAAACCCCGCAGCGGCTACTTTTAGCCGGTGCGGGGTTTTTGGTGTCTTTCGCTCGCTTGGGCCTTCGTTTCTTCAGGCGTTCGCGAGTGCCCCGCACCGGCTGCTCCCAAGAAGGAGCAGAAGTCCTACAGGCAGTACGAGCAGAACGGGCAACGCAAGCCGTAACGCCAGGGCGTTCGGAGTCACGTCGGTTCTCGCGTGCGGTGCCATTGGCGCCACGGATAAGCTGAGGGCAAACAAAATGATAGCCGGATGTGATCACAACCGCCGCGACTTTGTCAACGCGAAGGCAGGCATCCTGGGGGCCTCGCCCGCGGTGCTCGCGCGACGAGCCGGATCCGGGCGCCATTTCCAATTTCCCAGCTCAGCGCAGCACCTGCACTCGCAGACAGCCACAAGCGAGTTCGCTAAGCTCTCTTCCCCGTGACCCAACCTGAAATGTTGTTGACTTCCGAGCCCGGCGACAGCCGGCCACTGTGGCTGGTGAGTGAAGCGGATCTTCCGCGCTGGCTCGAGGAACAGCCCGCCGATATCGCGACCTGGGTGCGCGCGAACGGTTTTCAGGGCGAGCGCCACCGTGTCCTGACACTGCCTGCGGCGCAAGGTCGAATCGCCGGAGCGGTCGCGGGACTGGGCTCGCTGCGTACGCTGACGGATCTGAAGCTCTGGCACGCAGCCGGACTTTCCGATCGGTTGCCCGCGTTGCCCTATCACCTGCCTGTACCTCTACCGGCTGCTGCCGCCACACATTTCGTGCTGGGTTGGCTGATGGGCTCGTATCGCATGAGCCGCTACAGGACCGCGGCAGCTCCTGCGTTCCGGCCGGCTTTGGTTCCACCACGCGAGGCTGATCTCGTCTACGCACAAGCCGCCGCGCAAGCCACTGCGCTCGCTCGCGACCTGATCAACACGCCAGCCAACGATCTAGGTCCGGCGGAGCTTGCCGCGGCCGCCACTGACCTTGCCGCCAGGTACGCAGCACGCTGCGAGGTGCTGGTGGGGGATGAGCTGACGGTCGGCGGCTATCCACTCATTCACGCGGTTGGCGCGGGAAGCCCACGTCAGCCGCGTCTGATAGACCTTCGTTGGGGAGACCCTCGGGCGCCCCGGGTGACACTCGTTGGCAAGGGTGTGTGCTTCGATACGGGAGGGCTCGATTTGAAACCCTCCGCCAGCATGCTTCTGATGAAGAAAGACATGGGAGGGGCGGCGTGCGCCCTGGCGTTGGCTGAGATGCTGATGCGACTGGGCGCGCCAGTGCAGCTGCGCGTATTGATTCCCGCCGTTGAAAACAGCGTTGACGGCTGCTCATATCGACCGGGCGATGTGCTGCGTTCCCGAAAGGGTTTGACCGTCGAAATCGGCAACACCGACGCCGAAGGCCGGCTCGTGTTGGCGGACGCCCTGGTGGAGGCGGCCAGTGAGCGGCCCGATCTGCTCATCGACCTGGCCACCCTGACAGGCGCCGCCCGGGTCGCGTTGGGGCCGGAGCTGCCGGCAGCGTACTCGACCGAGGAGACCTTGCTCACCCGGTTGCGTACCAAGGGGGAGGAGGAGGCGGACCCCGTCTGGCCCATGCCTCTGTGGTCAGGGTATGACGATGAGCTCGCAAGCAAGGTGGCGGACCTGGGCAACGTCTCGGCCGCACCGTTCGCAGGATCGATCATCGCTGCGTTGTTCTTGAAGCGCTTCATCAGTGACACACCTAACTGGCTGCATGTAGATCTCTACGCCTGGAATGCGCGGGAGCGGCCGGGCCGGCCGGTGGGCGGCGAAGCACAGTGTGTCCGTGCTCTGTACCGGCTCATCCGCGATCGTTTCGGCTGACCCATCCTACGGTTCCCTACCGATGTCGTATCGCGACAACCGTAGCGGAGCGAAGGGAATCCCGCGAAGCGCCAGCGGCGCGACGAGGGACAAGCCGCGACAATCCTGCTCATACATGCCACGCAAATTCCAACGATCGAGTGAGACGAGAGCTAAATGACAAGCAAGAAGCACGATCCCCGCGAGTACTCACGCCTGGTGGTGGACGGAGCGAAGCAGGCGCCCTCGCGGGCAATGCTGCGCGCGGTAGGTTTTACCGATGCGGACTTTGCGAAGCCGCAGATTGGCGTGGCCTCAACGTGGGCCAACCTTACACCGTGCAACATGCATATCGCCGAGCTGGCCCGTGAGGCGGCCGCCGGCGCCGATGCGAGCGGGGGCAAGAGTGTGCTTTTCAACACCATCACCGTCTCGGACGGCATCTCGATGGGCTCCCCGGGTATGCGCTACTCCCTCGTCTCGCGCGAGGTGATCGCGGATTCGATCGAGACTGTGGTAGGTGCCGAGGGATTTGACGGCTTTGTCGCCATAGGCGGATGCGACAAGAACATGCCAGGTTGCGCCATGGCCATGGCGCGTCTCAACCGGCCTTCGGTGTTCGTCTATGGAGGAACGATCCGCCCCGGGGCGCAGCGCCGGGACATCGTTGCGGTGTTCGAGGCAGTGGGCGCGAACGCCGCCGGCAAGGTCTCCGAGGCCGAACTGAAGGAGGTCGAGCGCACCGCCATTCCCGGGCCGGGAAGCTGTGGCGGCATGTACACAGCCAACACCATGGCTTCCGCCATCGAGGCGCTCGGTCTGTCGCTGCCCGGAAGCTCCGCGCAGGAGGCGATAAGCACCGAGAAGAGGGCAGATTGCCGCCGTGCGGGCGAGGCGGTCGTCAGGTTGGTCAGCGAGGGTTTGCGTCCGCGCGACATCCTGACGCGCAAGGCGTTCGAGAACGCTATCACCGTCGTCATCGCGCTCGGCGGCTCGACCAACGCGGTGCTCCATCTGTTGGCAATCGCGAAGGATGCGAGTGTGAAACTTTCTTTAGACGATTTCACCCGCATCGGGAAACGCGTGCCGGTACTCGCCGACCTCAAGCCGAGCGGCCGCTACATGATGTCGGAGCTGGTGGCCATCGGCGGCATTCAGCCGTTGATGAAAATGCTGCTCGACGGCGGGTTGATGCACGGTGACTGCCTGACCGTCACGGGCCGGACGTTGGCGGAAAATCTTGCAAATACAGGTATGTATCTTGCTGGACAAGACATCGTGCGGCCGCTGTCAGATCCGCTGAAGAAGGACAGCCACCTCGTCATCCTGTATGGGAATGTGGCGCCCGAGGGCGCGGTCGCGAAAATTACTGGCAAGGAGGGGCTGTCTTTTACTGGGCGTGCCCGCGTTTTCGAGGGAGAGGAACGGGCCACGCAGGCGATCCTCGCGGGCACGGTGCGCGCGGGCGACGTAGTCGTGATCCGGAACGAAGGACCCAAAGGGGGCCCCGGTATGCGCGAGATGCTCAGTCCAACGGCCGCCATCATGGGGCGCGGGCTCGGAGACAAGGTGGGCTTCATCACTGATGGTCGCTTCTCGGGAGGCAGTCATGGGTTTGTCGTCGGACATATTTCCCCGGAGGCGGCGGTGGGTGGTCCCATCGGACTGCTCCGCAATGGTGATCAAATCACCATCGACGCCGTGAAGCGGGAAATCACTGTCGCTCTTTCGGCAGCGGAACTGCGCCGGCGCCGCGCCAGCTGGAAGCCTCGCCGGCCCTACACGGAGGTCGGCGCACTGGCGAAGTACGCCAGTTTGGTGAGCAGCGCTTCGACCGGTGCGGTGACCGAACCGGCGCGGCGAGACTAAAAAATTCTTCAGCTTACGCGGAGTTGTCAAGTGCTCGCGGCAGCGGTTAGAGTTGAGCCAGCATCAATCATCAATCCACGCGGCGTGCTCTTTGGGCGTTACCTTTCTGCACGTCGCGACAGAAACAGTCAGGGGGATTTGAAACTTGCGCGCGTCCTGGCCCGAGCGCCGAAGGATGTGCGTTTGTCAGTATCAAATGCTCCGGCAGGTGAGACCGCTGGAGGGCCCGGATCTGCAGATAGGTTGCGGGCAAGGGTAAAGACGGCTAGTTTGCAGGGCTTACGTTTCGGTCCGGTATGTCCGGACATGTAACAAACGACACTCATATCAACACATGGCAGCCTACGTACAAGACTCAAATTTTTTCACGCGCAGAAGTATCGTCCTCTTCGCGATCATCGGGCTCCACGTCTTCATTGCGTGGGCTCTGGCCACCGGGCTCGCGCACCGCGCGATCGAGCTCATAGCTCCTCCGATCCAGACCGAGGTGGTCGAGGAGGTTCAGAAGAAGGATGAACCGCCACCGCCACCGCCACCGCAGATGGAGCGGCCGCCGGTGGAGATCCCGCCGCCGGACGTCGCGATCGAGGTTCCGGTGGAAACGCAGTCAACCGCGATTCAGGACGTAACGGACAAGCCGGTGCCGAAAGCGCCGCCGCCGCCGCCGCCGGCCCCGAAGAAAGTCATGGTTGGTGCACGGCCGGGTAAAGGGTTCCCGACGGCGGAGGAATATTATCCGCCGGCGTCGAAGCGTTTAGGGGAGGAGGGTTCGGCAAACGTGCACGTGTGCGTAGGTCCGAATGGCAAGCTCACGGAGGATCCGACTCTTGCGCAAACATCCGGAAGCGCGCGGTTGGATGAGGGGGCCTTGAAGCTAGCGAAAGCGGCGTCGGGTCACTACCAGCCGGGCACGGAAGATGGACAGCCCGTGGCCTCATGCACTGTGTTCAAGATCAAGTTCGAGCTCCGCAATTAATTCGATATAAACGCCGCCCTATATGGGCGGCTTTTTGTGTTTCGAGGAAACTATGGAAAACCAAGCAACCGCAACTGTCGATAATCCTTACGGCCTGCAAGCTATGTGGGCCACCGGCGACCTGGTCACCCGCTCCGTGTTGTGCGTCCTGTTGATCATGTCGCTGTCCTCCTGGTACGTGATGCTGACCAAGCTGTGGGATCAGCGCAAGCTCAAACAGTCCGCGCGCGTCGTGGAGAAGCAATTCTGGACCGCCCCTTCTCTGAAGGATGGGGTAGAGCGTCTCAAAAAAGGCGATGAGTTTCGGACAATCGCCGAGGACGGTCTGCGCGCTGCCTCGCATCACGACGGTCGCCTCACGGACCGCATCGACCTGCACGAGTGGATCACGATGTCGCTGCAGCGTGCGGTCGACGGCGTGAACAGCAAGCTGCAAAGCGGCCTGGGCCTGTTGGCCACGGTCGGCTCGGTAGCGCCGTTCGTCGGTCTGTTCGGCACGGTGTGGGGCATTCTGCAAGCGCTGGTCGGCATCGGTATCGCCGGTCAGGCGAGCATCGACAAGGTCGCAGGTCCCGTCGGTGAGGCGCTGATCATGACCGCGATCGGTCTGTTCGTCGCCGTGCCCGCGGTCATGGGCTACAACTGGCTATTGGGTCGCAACAAGGTCCTGCAGGATGCCCTGCGGAACTTCGCGAGCGATTTGCATGCCTATCTCGTCAGTGGGGCTCGCGTCGGCGTCACCGGCAATGAAATGGGTGGTGCTCGTCCGACTGCCGCTCCTGCCGCTGCGATTCGCAAGTAAATCCAAGTCGACCGCGTAGAGCGGTCGTTTCCCGGCGCGCCGACTTCGGTGGCGCGCCCTTCAGGAGCGATTCTTATGGCGATGAGTGTAGGATCCGGCTCGGGTGACGAGCCGGGGGTCATGGCAGTCATCAACACGACTCCCCTGGTGGACGTCATGTTGGTGTTGCTCATCATCTTTCTGATCACGATCCCGGTGATCAACAAGACCATCAAAGTCGATTTGCCGAAAGCCGTGAACATTCCGACTCAGACGAAGCCTGAGAACATCACGGTAGCCGTCGACAAGAACGGCAGCATCTACTGGAACGACAAGCTGCTGGCGAATCGCGATGATCTGCTTGGGCACGTGCGGGTCGCCGCAGTGGTAAAGCCGCAGCCGGAGGTCCATATCCGCGCCGATCGTGACTCCCGCTATGAATCGGTGGGTCGTGTTCTTTATGCGTTACAGCGTGGCGGTATCGTCAAGGTGGGGTTCCTGACGGAGCCTGATCACGGCGTCCGCGGCGCGCGATAGTTTTAGGAGAATCTGGCAATGGCAATGAGTGTCGGCACCGCCCCCGGTGCAGTCATGTGTGACATCAACACGACGCCTTTGATCGATGTCATGCTCGTGTTGCTCGTTACGCTGATCGTGTCCCTACCCATCATGACCCACGCGGTAAAGCTGGACATGCCGCAGACCAACACCCCGCCGCCGCAGGATCAGCGTCCGGAGGTCATCGACCTCGAGATCGATTTCGATGGCACGGTGGTATGGAACGGGACCCCGGTCAAGTTTGAGCAGCTGGAAGGCTACTTCCACACCGAGGCGGACAAGCCCACGCAGGCGGAGATCCATCTGCGGCCCGACCGCCGCGTGAAGTATGACTTCGTGGCGCGAGTGCTGGCGGCGGCACAGCGCAATCGCATGAAGAAGATCGGCTTCGTCAACGTCTCCGAGTTCAACGATTAGCACTACATCACCATGAACGCGCACTCTCAATCCAGGGCTGGTATCTTGAGCAGCAAGTTCGCGACGTTCGCGCTGGGCGTCGTCATCGCAGGTGCTGCGGGTTTCATGGCGAGCAAACCTGCTACGGCCGCCGACGACAAGGACAAGAAGAATGTCGTGAGCAAGGAGCTCGCCAAACCGCTCAAAGGCGCTCAGGACGATTTGAACAACAAGAAGTATTCGGATGCGGTCGCGAAACTGCAGGAGGCAGAGTCGAATCCGAAGAAGACCCCTTATGACGAGCACGTGATCAATCAGCTCGCAGGGGTGGCGTATGCCCGCATGAGCGACTATGCCAACGCGGAGAAGGCGTTTGCGGCGCAGGTAGACGACGGTTTTACTGATCAAGCGGATCTGCCACGCGTCGTCAAGGCAGTCGCGCAGATCAATTACCAGCTCAAAAACTACGACAGGGCGATCGAGTACGGCAACAAGGCGGTCAAGGGCGGCTTTGCCGACGATGAGGTGAACGTCATCGTCGGACAGGCGTACTACCTGAAGGGCGATTGGAAGGGCACCCTCAGCTTCGAGCAGGCTCTGGTCGACGGCGACATCAAGGCGGGCCGGACCCCCAAGGACCAGTCCCTGCAGCTCATCCTCAGCTCCTGTGTGAAGCTCGAGGATGCCGGTTGCGAGACCAAGGCCCTCGAGAACCTGGTCGCCTACTACCCGAAGCCCGACTATTGGAAGCAGCTGCTCTATACGATGGCGCAGGATAAGGCCACCAATTCTTCCGACAAGACGACGCTGCAGCTCTATCGCCTGATGTCCGAAGTCGATGTGCTGAACCGCCCCGACGACTACACCGAGATGGCCCAGTTGGCCATCGAGGCGGGCTCCCCGGGTGAGGCGCAGCACGTCCTGGAGAAGGGCTTCGAGAAGGGCGTCTTCACCGACCCGCACAAGAAGGACACGAACCAGCGGCTGCTGGATTCCGCCAAGAAGGCTGCAGCGGCAGACCAGGCGTCCTTACCCAAGATCGAGAAGGACGCGGAAGCCGCTTCCACCGGTCAAAAGGATGTGGGTGTCGGATTTGCCTACCTTGGATACGGCCAGTACGACAAGGCGAGCGACCTGCTCTCCAAGGGCTTGAGCAAAGGCGGGGTGAAGAGCGAAGCCGAAGCCCGTCTTTTGCTGGGTATCGCGCAGCTGAAGGCCGGTCACAAAGACGAGGCCATACAGTCTTTCCATGCGGTGAAGGGTGATCCGACCCTGGAGCATCTGGCGAATTTGTGGAGCTTGCACGCTAAACAGGCGTAGCGCCGCGCGGTCAAGGGAACATGGGGGCCCGGGAGATATTGGATCTTCCGGGCTTTTTTTTAGGCCCTCGACCGAGGCTGCGCACCGATAATATTGGGATACGATATGCCCCAGTGGCGCGAACTTTCCAGGAGATGAGACATGGCAATCAAGGCCGGTGACCGTATGCCCTCGGGCACGCTCAAGACGATGACCAAAGACGGGCCGAAGGACGTCACTACGGACGACCTCTTCAAGGGCAAGAAAGTCGTGTTGTTTTCAGTGCCCGGCGCGTTCACCCCGACATGCGACGCCAAGCACTTGCCGGGCTTTGTGCAACTCGCCGACCAGATCCGCGCCAAAGGTGTCGACACCATCGCGTGCATGGCCGTGAACGATGTGTTCGTGATGAATGCCTGGGGTAAGCACTCGGGTGTAGCGGACAAGATCACGATGCTCGCGGATGGCAACGGCCACTATGCCAAGGCGTTGGGCCTGGAGCTCGACGCGAGCGGCTACGGTATGGGTACTCGCGGGCAACGGTTCGCGATCGTCGTGAAGGATGGTGTCGCCGAGCACGTGAACATCGAGGCGCCGGGACAGTTCAAGGTCTCCGCCGCGGAGCACGTGTTGGGTCAACTATAAGTGTCAGAACCAACAAAACAACACATGAAAATCAATGCTAGCAAGCATGCGGCCCTCATCGTCGGTGCCGCTCTGGTCGGCCTCGCAGGCCTCGTGCACTTCAACCCGGCCGTCGCGCAAGAAAAAAAGCCCGCCGTCAGCAAGGAGCTCGCCAAGACCTTGAAGGCGGCGGAGGACTCGGTCAAGGCGAAGAAGTACGCGGATGCGCTCGCGAAATTGAAAGACGCGGACGGCAACCCGAAGAAGTCGCCGTACGATCAACACGTCATCAATGAGCTGAGCTCGTTCGCATACGCGAAGACCGGCAACGCCGCCGAGGCGGCGCGCACGAACGAGGCCCTCATCAACGACAGCTTCACGCCGCAGTCGGAAGTGCAGACCCGCGTCAAAGCCGCGATGGCCTCCGCCTATACGGCGAAGAATTACGACAAAGCCATCGAGTACGGCAACAAGGCCTTGAAGGGCGGCTATGCGGACGAGGAGACCAAAGCGCTGATCGCGCAGTCCTACTACCTCAAGGGCGACTACAAAAACACCCAGAAGGCCCTGCAACCCAACATCGATGCGGAGATCAAGGCAGGCAAGACTCCGAAGGACTCGGAGCTGCAGCTCCTCATGAGCTCCTGCATGAAGGTCGACGACAACGACTGCACCACCAAGACGCTCGAGCGCCTGGTGACCTACTATCCGAAGCCGGACTATTGGAAGAATTTGTTGTACACCCTGCGTAACGACCACGCCCTGACGCAGTCCGATCGCAACTCCTTGCAGCTCTTCCGTCTGATGTCGGAAGTCGACGTGTTGCAACGGCCGGAGGACTACACGGAGATGGCGCAGATCGCCATGGACCAGGGGTCGCCCGGGGAGGCGCAACACATCCTGGAGAAGGCCTTCCAGAAGGGCATCTTCAACGACCAACGCAGCAAGGACAAGAACACGCGCCTGCTCGATGCGGCAAAGAAGGCGGCCGCGACCGACCAGGGTCAGCTCCCGAAGATGGAAGCGGATGCGAACAGTGCCCCGACGGGCGACAAAGCGGTCGGTGTGGGACTTGCGTATCTGGGGTATGGGCGCTACGACAAAGCCGTCGAGCTCATCCAGAAGGGCTTGAGCAAGGGCGGGCTGAAGAGCGAGGCCGAAGCACGGCTGCTATTGGGCATCGCGCAGTTGAAGGCGGGGCACAAGGACGAGGCCGCGAAATCGTTTCATGCTGTGAAGGGTGACCCCGCTCTGGAGCGGCTGGCGAACCTGTGGAACCTGCACGCGAAGCAGGCCTGAAAGCTCGCGGCGCTGCGCACCTTCCACTGGTGCGCAGCGCTCGCGGAAACCTAGATCAATTTCTCCAGCTCCGGGACGATCTGGAACAGATCGCCCACCAGGCCGTAGTCCGCAACCTCGAAGATGGGCGCCTCGGCGTCCTTATTGATCGCCACGATCGTGCGCGCGTCCTTGATGCCTGTCAGGTGTTGGATCGCGCCGGAAATCCCGATCGCCACATACAGCTCTGGCGCAATGATCTTGCCTGTCTGTCCTACCTGTAGCTCGTTTGGCGCATAGCCGGCATCGACCGCCGCACGGGACGCGCCGACCGCTGCGCCGAGCTTGTCCGCGAGGCTGTAGAGGATCTTGAAGGCATCGGAGCTGCCGAGTGCCCGGCCGCCGGAGACGACGCGTGTGGCGGTCTGCAAGTCGGGTCGATCGCTTTTCGCTGCCGATACCGACACGAAGCGGGTGTGGGTCGGCAGCTCCGCGCTGACCGAAGCCTTCTCGATCGCAGCGGCAGAGCCCCCGGCCGGCGCAGCCTCATAAGACGCAATACGAACCGTGCCGACGACTTTGGCGCCGCCCTCGACTTCCACCGTCAGGATGGCGTTTCCCGCGTAGATCGGCCTACGGAAGCGCGTAGGGCTATCAACAGCCATGATGTCGCTCACCTGCGCTACGTCCAATAGCGCAGCGATGCGCGGCATCAGGTCCTTTCCGAACGTCGTCGTCGGGCCCAGGACGTGGGTGTAGGGACCGGCCAACGCCACGATTTGCGGTGCCACGATTGCGGAAAGGAGACGGGCGTTCGCTGGATTTTCCACTGTCAGCACGCGAGTGACACCCGCCAGTTGGGCTGCCTGCGAGGCCACAGCGGCCGCATCCGCGGCGCAGACGACGACGGTAATTTCCGCGCCCGCGAGGCTGCGTGCGCAGGTAACGCACTTGGCGGTAGCGGGATTCAGCTTGCTGCCGTCATGCTCGGCAACGATCAAAACTTTCGTCACTTAGATAACTCCCTTCTTACGCAGGGCGTCGACCAGCTCGGCGGCGTCTTTGACGCGGATGCCTTTCTGGCGCTGTGGCGGCGGCTCGAATTTCACCAGTTTCAGCCGCTGCTTCTGCTCCACGCCGATGCCGCTCAGCGTGAGCGTCTCGAGGGGCTTTTTCTTGGCCTTCATGATGTCGGGGAGCTTCACGTAGCGCGGCTCGTTCAAACGCAAGTCGGTCGTCAGAACAGCGGGCAGGTCGACTTCCAGCGTCTCCAGTCCGGCATCGACCTCGCGAGTCACACGTGCCTTGCCGTCCGACAGCTCCACCTTTGAAGCGAAGGTCGCCTGAGGGCGATTCCACAGTCCCGCCAGCATCTGTCCGGTCTGGCTGTTGTCATCATCGATCGCCTGCTTGCCGAGAATGACCAGCATCGGCTGCTCCTTCTCGACGAGCTTCAGGAGCGCTCGCGCGGCCACGAGGGGCTCGACGACTGCGTCTGCCTGTACGAGCAGGGCTCGGTCTGCCCCCATCGCCAGCGCCGTGCGCAGCTGTTGCTGACAATCGGCGGGCCCGATGGTCGCGACAACGACCTCCTCAGCCAACCCCTTCTCCTTGATGCGCAACGCTTCTTCGAGCGCGATCTCGTCGAAAGGATTTATGCTCATCTTCACGCCATCGGTGATGACGCCGCTGCCATCCGGCTTGACGCGGATGCGCACGTTGTAGTCCACGACACGCTTGATGCCGACGAGAATACGTTTCATTGACCCCTACGCTCGTTGCTGGAGGCCCTACGGACCTGGAACGGCGAGTATAGCGGGAGGGGCGCGTCGCATGCGACGCGCGCCCGCCATGGGCGTGTCGCATGCGACACGCGCCCGCCATGGATGGCGGGCTGGATTACGGCTCCAGGGACGGTACAGGGAGTAGGCCCTTATTCGGCGCCTAGCTTACGGCCCTATCGGGCGCCCAGTTACCGCTGAGCCCGCTACCTAGCCCAGTTGCGCTTGTTGGGGATGCCGATACGGCGGGTTGCGTTGCTGCTCCGTGAAGGTCTGCCGGATCTTTAGGGCGGTGTCGCGCAGCTTCGGCACGAACCGGTCGACCGCGACCTTGAAAGGAACCGCCTTATCCGCGAACCGAATGACCACCGCGCCCAGCACGGTGTCTTCCAGCAGGACAGGGACGGCCATCGTGATCTCGTCGGAGACGCGCCGCGGATGTACCGCGCTCGCGTAGCCGCGCGCCCGGGTCTCTTCGAGAATCTTGTCGAGCTCGGCCCTGTTGTGGGCGAGCTTGTCGGACTCGTTGTTGGAGCGCCGCAAGATTTCGATCAATGACTCGCGTTGCAGAGACGGGCAGAACGCCAGGTGCGCGCGTCCCGCGGCAGTCGACAACATGGGCAGGCGCATTCCCGCCGAGATGCGCTCGACGGCCAGGGGGCTGCGATGGTCGGTGGTCTCACGTACGAGCATCTGGGTGCCGGACAAGGAGCACATGGCCACCGGCCAGAGCACCTCGTTGCCCAATTCGTCGATGCAGGGACGAGCGATCTGTGTTACCCAGGCGTCATCGTCGAACCCGTCGGCAAGGCGATGGACCATGATCGTGAGCCGGTAGCGATCGTCCGCCGGATCCCGGTAGACGTACCCTGCGTGGGTCAGCGTCTCGAGGATGCGGTACGTCGTCGTACGCGGCAGCCGGATTTGCTGAGCAATCTCGGAGACCGTGGCGCCGTTGCGCATGTTGAGCATCGTGAGGGCATCGAGGCCGCGCACTAAAGCGCGAATAGGGCGAGTCGATTCCATGGATCGCTTTAATACTCGTGTATGAAATCGGACAACTGCGCCAGTTTAGGAACTGTTACCGTCACCGCGCAATGGTCATTGCAAAGCCTCGGCCGGTATTCGCGCGCGCAAACCGCTTTATTAGCGTGCTAAGTACGATAGGCGCTGAAACGTGAAAAGTGCCTTGCTGCTGCGATATGCAATGCGAAGGGTGCTGGGGTTCATCCCGACGTTGTTCTGCATAGTCACCGCCTCGTTCTTCATCGTGCGGTTAACGCCCGGAGGGCCTTTCGACCAGGAGCAGGCCCTCCCGGCCCAGGTCAGGGCGAATCTCGATCGGCTTTATGGGCTGGATCAGCCGCTGGGAATGCAGTATCTGCACTACCTGGGCGGCCTGGCTCACGGCGATTTCGGGCCTTCCTTCAAGCTGAGGGATTTCAGCGTCGGCGAGCTCATTGCGCAGGGCTTGCCGCTGAGCTTGACCCTGGGTTCGGCGGCCGTTCTGCTCGCTATTCTCCTGGGTGTGCCTTTGGGAGCCGCGGCGGCTTTGAGGCGCAATACAGCGGCGGATTATGGAATCACCACCCTCCTGGTGCTCGGCATCGCGCTGCCGAGCTTTGTCACCGGACCTCTCTTTGCACTGGTATTCGGGCTCTATCTCCATTGGCTTCCGGTTGCGGGCTGGGAGGGCGGCGAGCCCCGGTACCTCGTGCTGCCCGTCCTCACGCTCGCCATACCCGTCGCCGCCTACGTGGCCCGCATTACGCGTGGCAGCCTTCTAGAAGTCCTTCGTGCGAATTATGTCCGGACAGCGCGGGCGCGGGGACTAGGAGATGCACGGGTTCTCTGGCGACATGCGCTGAGGCCCGCCTTGTTGCCCGTCGTGAGTTATCTCGGTCCGGCAACGGCCTATGTTGTAACGGGATCGCTCGTCGTGGAGACGGTGTTCGGCTTGCCTGGTACCGGCCGGTATCTGGTACAAGGCGCGATCAATCGCGACTACACGCTTGTGATGGGGATGATCACCGTCTACGGCACGCTCACATTGGGACTCAATCTCGTCACTGATATTGTCTACGGATGGCTGGACCCGACCGTACGCCATGAGTAAGGCGACCGTCCGGCGCGGGCTCTGGAGCGACGCCTGGTATCGCTTGCGTGTGAATCGCGCGGTGTTGATTGCCGCAGGGCTCCTCATCCTTGTCGCATGCATTGCGATCTGCGGCCCTGTGCTGAGTCCTTACGCGGACGACACACTCGACTGGCAACACCTGGCCATGCCTCCGGGGTGGGCGGCATCGCATTGGTTCGGGACGGACCGCCTGGGGCGTGATTTGTTCGTTCGAACTTTGCACGGGGTGCGCATCTCTCTGCTGATCAGCGTGCTGGCCAGTGCAGTGAGTCTCGTGATCGGCGTCGCGTGGGGCTCGATTGCGGGGTACACCGGCGGGCGTACCGATGGCTGGATGATGCGGTTCGTCGACGTGCTGTACTCGCTGCCTTACCTCTTCATTGTCATCATTCTCACCACAGTGTTTGAGCGAGGCAGTCTTACAGTGCTTCTGGTCGCGATCGGCGCAGTGGGTTGGTTGACAACAGCGCGCATCGTCCGCGGCCAGACTCTGACTTTGAAGCGGCGCGAGTTTGTGGAGGCCGCCCGTGCCGCCGGGTTGGGCACGTCTGGCATCCTGTTCCGCCACATCTTGCCCAACCTCGTCGGCCCCGTAGTCATTTATGCGACTTTGACCATTCCCCAGATGATCACGTTTGAAAGTTTCCTGAGCTTCCTCGGCCTGGGGGTCCAGGAGCCGCTCGCGAGCCTGGGAAGCCTGATCAACGATGGCGCCCAGGAGATGCAGTCGGCGCCCTGGATGTTGCTGCTCCCGGCAGGTTTCCTGATTACCTTGCTCGTTTGCTTCAACCTCCTCGGCGACGGTCTGCGCGATGCGCTCGATCCCCGCGATCATTGAGGAGTGCGCCGACTTGGCGGATGAGTGCGTCCTGCGACTGGAGCAGCTGAACGTTAAATTCAGCACCCCCGATGGGGAGGTGGCGGCGGTCAAGGATTTCTCGCTCGCGGTGGACAGGGGCGAGTGTGTCGCCGTCGTCGGGGAATCGGGCGCCGGGAAGAGTCAGGCGTTTTTGGCACCGCTCGGTTTACTGGCAAGCAACGGGCGGGTCAGCGGGCGGGCAGTTTTTGGCTCGCAAGACCTCATCGGACTGAATGGGATGGACCTCGATCGCGTGCGGGGTGCTCGCATCGGCACGGTGTTCCAAGATCCGATGACGTCTTTGACGCCGCACATCGTGGTGGGAGACCAGGTTGCCGAGCCCATCGTGCGGCACCTGCAAGTTGGGTGGCGCGAGGCGCGCGGGCGAGCTCTTGCTCTACTTCAGCGGGTCCATGTCACCGATGCCCCGCGTCGGATGACACAGTACCCACACGAGCTCTCGGGTGGCATGCGTCAACGTGTGATGATTGCTATTGCCCTGGCTTGTGAGCCTGAGCTCCTCATCGCGGATGAGCCGACTACCGCGTTGGATGTGACGATCCAGGCGCAGATCCTTGCCCTGCTCGCGGAGTTAAAGCGCGAGCGTGGGATGGCAATGGTGTTGATCACTCATGATTTTGGGGCCGTTGCTGGCGTTGCTGATCGTGTGGCTGTCATGCGGAGCGGCAGCATTGTGGAGTTGGATAGCGTGCGCGCGGTAATGAAGACACCGCGGCATCCATATACGAAGGTGCTGCTGCAGGCGATGCCGCGCCTGGAGACGGCGGGGGTGGCTGCCGTCGCCGCCCGCGGCGGCGTGCCGCCCGCGTTGGCGGTTTCGCATCTGCGCGTTCAGTTCGCGGTGCCACAAGGTTGGTTCGCGCGGACCCTGTTGCGGGCGGTCGATGACGTGAGCTTCGAGCTTCATGCTGGTGAGGCGCTGGGCGTCGTAGGCGAGTCCGGTTGCGGTAAGTCCACGCTTGCTCGCGCGGCCTTACATCTTCTGCGCCCAACAGCAGGGCAGGTGGTCTGGATGGGTAGACCGATCGAGCGCCTGACTGAAGGGGCGGTGAGGCCGCTGCGCCGGGATCTGCAGATCGTCTTTCAAGACCCACTGGCGAGCCTCGATCCTCGCATGACGGTTGGACAGATTGTCGCCGAGCCACTGCGGCTGCATCGTCCCGAGTTGGATCGCGCCGCATGCTCTGCCGCGGTTGCCGAGATGCTGGGGCGAGTGGGGCTGGCTTCCGATCTCGCGAATCGCTACCCGCATGAGTTCAGCGGGGGCCAGTGTCAACGTGTGGGCATCGCGCGGGCCATGATCTTGAAGCCTCGGCTGTTGGTGTGCGATGAGCCGGTGAGTGCGCTCGATGTCTCGATCCAGGAGCAGATCGTGACGCTCCTGGCGGACCTCAAGCGCGAGTACGGCATGTCGATCCTGTTCGTCAGTCACAACCTGGCGGTCGTGCGCCGCTTGTGCGAGCGCGTGCTCGTGCTTTATCTCGGTCGAATGATGGAGCTTGCTCCCGCGGAGCTGCTCTACACACGCCCGCTACACCCCTACACGCGCGATCTTCTGGACGCCGTGCCCGTTCCCGATCCGGACGTCCAGCCAGGCCGGTTGACACGAGTTCTCGTCGGGGAGCCGCCGTCGCCGCTCGACCCTCCATCCGGGTGCGTCTACAGGACGCGATGTCCTCATGCCGCCGACATCTGCCAGGCGAGGGCACCGGTGTGGGAAGAAGCGCTCGCCGGCCAATGGGTGGCGTGCCACAGGTGGGCGGAGATCAGGTAGGGGGGCGACCGCTCACACTTCGCGTCCCGAAACGGTGCCGGTGCCGTCCGGGCTGCTATCCTTAGGGCGCAAACCGTGTCCTCAATGCAGCCCGTTCCTGGGTACCTCATGAAAACCGAACCCACAATCCGCCCGAGTGACAGCCTCCGGAATGTCCGCTATGAGATCCGGGGGCGGCTGGCCCACCGGGCCCATGAGCTCGAGCGGCAGGGTTATGAGATCGTCTCCCTGAACATTGGCAACCCCAAGGCCTTTGGCTTCCGTACGCCCGAGACCATGCGGTTGGCCATGATCGAGAACCTTGCCGAGGCCGAAGGCTACTGCCACCAGAAAGGCATCTTCCCGGCCCGTGAGGCTGTGGTCATGCAGCAGCAGGAGCGGGGGATCTCGGGCATCACGGCAGACGAGGTGTTCATCGGCAACGGGGTGAGCGAGCTCATCGACCTCGTGCTACGAGCGCTTCTCAACGAGGGAGATGAGGTACTGGTCCCGAGCCCCGACTACCCGTTGTGGACCGCGGCGGTCACTCTCAATCGGGGCAAGGCTGTCCACTATCCCTGCCGCCCGGAGAATGGCTTCGTCCCGGATCCGGAAGAGATTGCACGTCTCGTGACGCCCCGGACGCGCGCGATCGTCGTCATCAACCCCAACAACCCGACCGGCGCGGTCTATCCGCGTGCCACGCTGGAAGCTATCGCGAAGCTCGCCGAGCGTGCCGGACTCGTGGTTTTCAGCGACGAGATCTACGACCAGATGACTTACGACGGTGCCGAGTTCGTGCCCATGGCCACGCTCGTGCGCGAGACACTCTGCGCGACTCTGTCGGGACTGTCGAAGGTCTACCGCGCCTGCGGCTACCGTGTCGGTTGGGCGGTGTTTTCCGGGCGCACGCATGCCGCGGCGGACTATCTGCGGTCGCTGGAGTTGTTGAGCTCACTGCGCCTGTGCAGCAATGTGCTGGCGCAATGGTCCGTACAGACGGCGCTTGGCGGCTACCAGAGCCTCCGCCAGCTCATCACTCCCGGGGGCCGCCTGTACGAGTCCCGTCGCACCATCACGGAAGCGGTTCGTAACAGCCGGTTCCTGAAGTTGGAGCCTCCGAAGGGCGCGATGTATGCCTTCATCGGCGTCGACACACGCGAGTTGCCGGACTTCGATGACCAACAGTTCGCGCTCGACCTGCTAGAACAGAAGCATGTGCTCGTAGCTCCTGGAGTAAGCTTCAACGTCCCATACCGCAATCACTTCCGCGTGACGACATTGCCGGACCCTGCGACTCTCAAAGACGTATTCGGCCGCATCGATGAATTGTTGACGGCGTATGCGAGCGCTCCGCGCAACACCGAGTCGCGCAACGTGGTCGAAGCCGGTACGCGCTTCAAGTGATGCATTCACTATCGATCTTAATCGCTTGTTTTGATTAGGCTTCCAACCGAGCTAAACGAGGTCCTCAACCAGGGCGGTACCGTCGTAGTTCCCTCGCGCCAGCGGGCTCATGCCGCGCGCCTTGCCTACGCTGCCGCGGAGTTGGCCGGCGGCCGCAAGGTCTGGGCGACTCCGGACATCCTGCCGGTCGAGGGTTGGCTGACGCGGGAGATTGAGCGCTACGCCGCTGGGACCGCAGCGATCCCCCGACTCCTATCCCCTGCCGAAGAATGGTTCCTGTGGCGCCAATGTGCGGCCGAGGCGACTCGAGAGCTCGAGCTCGTCAATCGTGGAGCGCTCGCTGAAGCACTGCGTCGAGCGAGCGCCATTGCGGCCGATTTCGGCATCGGGATTCCGGAGCCGCCGCGTACCGGTCTCACGGCTGCTCCGGAGTTGAGCGAAGCCATGGGATGGCCAGGTATCGAGACAGCCTTGTTGGCCGAGGTCCATCGCGCCGTCGAGGAGCGCTGTCGGTCGTTGGGGGCGGCAACCGTCGCGTCTTTGGCTGGGCTGCTCGTTGGCCAGAACGATCAGCGCTATGTGATCGGCAGTGGATTTTTGACCCTTCCACCTCGCTTGCGCCAATGGGTTGCTGAGCCACGGGAGGGATCGGCGGCTTCGAGGCCCGATCGGGCTACACCTCAGGTGGTCATTGCGGCGGATGAGCTCGACGAGTTGGAAAGGATTGCTGCGTGGTGCAAGACGCGAGTCGAACGAGACCGGCAGACCCGCATCCTGATCACACTACCTGGCGCTCCGGGCACCCGTGAGCGCTTGGCGACGCTGATCCGGCAGGCGATTAGCCCGCAGGAGTGGCTCTATGCGGGCTCTGCGTCGGCCGCGATGTCGGAGCCGGCTGAGTCAAGGGTGGGATCGGTTGCGGCGAGCGTGATGGCGCCAGGGCTGGCCGATAGCCTCGTCGTAATTGAGGGCGGTGCGCCGCTGGCTGACGTGCCGGCTGTTGCTCACGCCGTTTCGACGCTCTCCTGGTTGGGGGGAAACGCGGGCGACTTCGAAACTGTGAGTGGATGGTTGAGGGCTCCTTATTGGCGCTCCCCGAACGCTGGTGCGCGTGCGCGGTTGGATTTGTGGTTGCGCGAGCGCGAGCGGATGCGTTTCAACTTGCGCGACCTCGTATCAGCGCTGAATGCGGCGCCGTCCGCGTTAGCGTCCGTGACCAAGGAGATCGCCGCGCAAGTCAACAAGGCCGCCATGGTGCTGGGGCAAGGGGCCGCCTCGCCGCGTGAATGGTCTGAGCGCTTCCGTGCCGCCCTGGAGGTGTTTGGGTGGCCGGGGGAGCGAGTGCGGACCAGCGGCGAGCAGCAGACGGTGGTTCGATTCCACGAGCTGTTGGATGAGTTCGGCCAACTCGCGTCCGTCGCACGCTCGATCTCGCGCGACAACGCCATTCAGTGGTTTACGGAGCTGGCCACTCGAACAGCATTCCGGCCGGCGGACGATGATGCCGTCATTACCATATCTTCCGTGTTGGCCGCTCCGGTAGTGCGTTATGACGCCATCTGGGTCGCCGGGCTGCACGCCGAGGCTTTTCCGCAGCCGGTGCAACCCGATCCTTTCCTGCCGCTGCCGGCTCAACTTGCTGCTGGAGTGCCGGCTGCAAGCGCTGCAGGTCGGTTGGCGGAAGCGCGCGCCCTGGTCTCCTCCTGGCGCGACTGTGCCGATGCTCTGGTTTTCAGCGCCCCGGCGCGGGCAGAAGATCTCGAGCTGCTGCCAAGCCCGTTGTTGGCTGAATGGCTGACGGATCAAGACTCCATCGCACCGCCGAGCTCGACTTGGCTCCCCCTGCGCGTGCACCGCGAGGGGCTGTTGGAGACGTTCGAGGATTCTGCGGGTCTGAGTTGGCCCAAAGACCGGCCGCTTCCATCCGGGACGCGCAGTCTCGATCTGCAGAACCAGTGTCCTTTCCGCGCCTATGCGGAATTGCGCCTGGATAGCAGGCCACTGGACGCACCAGAGCCCGGCATCGCGGCGGATCTGCGCGGCCAACTGTTGCACGCGGCCTTGCAAAAGTTGTGGGAGCAGCTGCGGGATTCGCGCGCTCTGGCCGCGCTATCCGAGGCCGGCCTGAATGCCGCCGTGCATCGGTGTGTCGAGGAGGCCGCGAACGACATCCTGCGTGGCTCCGCGTCGTCCAATCGGACCAAGCCAACAAAAGCAGACGACGCGCAAGGGGACCTGTTCGGCAATCCCCACTACTCGCCGGCGCTGTCCCGGGAGTGCCGGCGGGCGGAGCGGTTGATCACCGCACTGTGCTCGCTCGAGCGGGAGCGCGCGCCCTTCCGGGTCGAGAGTACCGAGTTGGAGTCGGTATTCAGCTTGAGTGGTGCGCAGCTGCGCATCCGCATCGATCGAGTGGACGCGTTGGAGAGCGGGGGGCGCGCCATACTCGACTACAAAAGCGGTCGGCGCACCGCCGCGGACTGGTATGGGGAGCGGCCGTCGCACCCTCAGTTGCTCGCCTACCTCGCCGCGCTCGGTGACGACGTGGTGGCCATGGCTACCGTCAATGTCACGGCCCGGGAGGTCAGGTTTGATGGGATCGCAAGCTCGGCGGAGCTCTTACCCAAACTGAAGGGTGTTGAGGCCCCGTTTGGATCGAATGCCGCGGACGCCTGGACCACGCGACGGGAAGAATGGGTGGACCGAGTCGAACAGCTTGCCGCGGCCTTTGTGGCGGGGCGGGCCGTTGTGGATCCGAAGCCTGGTGCCTGCGATTACTGTCACGTCGCGAGCGTCTGCAGGATCGCAGATCGCAGCGCTGCGGGCGGTACTGATGCGCCGAGCGACAATGCCGTCGCGATCGCTCCTTTTGCGCCGGAGAGCCGAGATGAGTCATAGCGGCGAGGCGGACGAGCGAGCGCGCGAGTACGCCACAGATCCGCACCGCTCGATCCTATTGCAGGCGCCCGCGGGCTCGGGAAAAACAACCGTGCTCACGCAGCGGCTGTTACGTCTATTGGCCGAGGTGGATGAGCCCGACGAAATCCTGGCCATCACCTTTACGCGTAAAGCCGCCGCTGAAATGCGGGCGCGCGTTCTGAAGGCCCTGCGTGGCGAGATCGACACCACGAGCGCCCAGGGGCAGCGCCTGCAGGCTCTGGCAGCCGCGGCGCTGGCTCGAGGCGCTACACGAGGTTGGAATCTGGCGCATGATCCCGGCCGGCTGCGCATCCAGACAATCGACTCCTTCAACTTCCGACTGGCGAGCCAATTGCCGGTTACGGCAAAAGCAGGTGGCGCACTGGCGATCACGGATCGTCCGTGGGAGCTTTATCACCGCGCCGCGCGCGCGACGCTCGTGGGAGCGGAGAGCGATCCGGATCTCAGTGGTGATGTGGAGTTCCTCTTCGAGCGCTTGGACAACAATTGGCGCAACGTCGAGCAGTTGCTGGCGGACATGCTCCGCGAGCGCGGCCACTGGCTGCGTTATGTATTGGGCCACGAGCCGCAGGCGCTGTGCGCGCGTGTCAACGAAAGCCTCGGCAACATGGTGCGCGAGCACCTCACGGCGGCCAGCGAGCACCTCTCGGCGGCGCTGCGAGCCCAGGCCGGTGCGCTGCCGCAGGCGGGCCCGCTCGAGAATGAGCCAGAGCATTTGAGCGCCTGGCAGCGCCTGGCCTCCCTGACACTCACGCAGAAGGGCGAATGGCGCAAGCCGAAAGGGATTACCCGTGCTCTGGGGCCCGCGTATGAGGCTGCCGCAGCCAAGGAGGCGCTGCGTAACTGCCTGGAGCAGATGAGCGGTATTCCGGGGGCCCGCGAATTGTTGCTCGAGCTTGCCGCGCTGCCGGCGGCCGAGCTGTTCGAAGGCGATGCCGCGGCGATCGTCGCCTTGTCGAGGGTGCTGCGGGCTGCAGCGATCCAACTCCAGGCCGAATTCGCGACTGACGGCAGGGTCGACCACACATACATCGGCGGGGCCGCGCGGGCGGCGCTGGCCGATGCCGGCCTGCCGACAGACCTGGCACTGCGCACGGGCCTGTCGTTGCGGCATATCCTCGTTGACGAGTTCCAGGATACGTCGCTGGCGCAATTCGACCTGGTCGAGGCGCTTACGGTCGGCTGGGAGGCGGGTGATGGGCGAACCCTATTTGTCGTGGGCGACCCCATGCAGTCGATTTACCAATTCCGCGAGGCGGAGGTGGGGTTGTTCTTGCGGGCACGGGATGCGGGCATCGGCACCGTGCGGCTGGAAGCGTTGCAACTATCACGGAATTTCAGGTCCGTCCCGGAAATCATCGATTGGACCAACAGCGCGTTCGCCCGGCTGTTTCCGTCCGCTGACGACTTGCGTGCCAGTGCGGTGGCCTTCACACCGAGTTTGGCAGGGTTGGGAGCACAGGTCGCCAAGGATCCGACAGCTGTTGAGCTCCGTCTCTTCGCCGGCGACGACCATGCCCCCGAGACTGCCGCGGTGACTGAGCGCATCGTGGAGCTGCGCACGTCCGATCCCACGGCGACCATCGCCATTCTCGTCGCGGCACGTACGCACGCGACACCGATCATGATGGCTCTCGAGGCTCGAAGCGTCGACGCGATCGGCGTGGACCTGGTACCTCTGCAGGATCTCTCCATCATTCGCGACCTCGTCGCGCTGTTGCAGGCCTTGCATCATCTGGGTGATCGAACGGCATGGCTTGCGGTGCTCCGGGCTCCCTGGTGCGGATTGTCACTGAAGGCACTGACCGCGCTCTCTCACAGGGGAGACAAGTTGGTGCCATTGGAGGCGCTCAGCGATGTCCAGCGGCTCAAACAGGTGCCGCGCGACGAACTCCAACGGCTGACGCGAGTAAGAGACGTACTGCAGACCGCGTTGGAGACGCGCGACAGTGTCCCTCTGGCCGATTGGCTGGAAGCGACCTGGCTGCGGCTTGGAGCAGCCGATGCTTATCCGACACAGGATCTGCGCCATGCGCGCGCTTTCCTGGCCGCCTTGAGTGATCGTGCCGCTTCGGGTGAGTGGAGCGGCCCTGGTGACGTGGGCTCCCTGCTGGGGGAGCTTTTCGCGCAACCGCAAGCGGCTACCCCCAATCCCGTGCAGATCATGACCATCCATCGCGCGAAGGGATTGGAGTTTGATCACGTGTTTGTCCCCAGCCTGGACCGGGAGCTCAATCGAGGACGGGAGCCGCTGCTGCGCTGGTTGGACTTGCCGCGGCGGCAGGGAGAGAGCGATCTCATCATGGCGCCCGTTCCCGCAATCGGAGATGACGCGGGCGGCAGCGTCGGCGTCTATCTCAAGCGGCTGATCGCAAAGCGCACGGCGAATGAGCAGGTGCGTCTGCTCTACGTGGCGGCTACTCGGAGCAAGAAGACGCTTCACCTGTCGGCGGCGCCGAAGGTGAAGGGCGATGGCACGATCCTGCCGCGCGCCGGGACGCTGCTGGCGTCGCTATGGCCGGTGCTCGGGGCGGATTTCGAGGCCAGCATTGCGCGGGCCCAACACGACGCTGGAGCCGGCGCGGGACCCAACACGCGCGCTAGCGCCGTGGCTGACCCATCGGGGGTAGCCCGGAACCCAGCTGAGGAGAACCTCGGAGGGGGCGTCAGCGCGGCTGGCAGCCAGTTAGCGGGTGCCGCCAA
>Ga0105240_10000309_pt1 | contig 93964 bp, 76 predicted proteins | sample KBSC54metaG_FD_80426 | JGI IMG/M metagenome (GOLD analysis project Ga0105240, IMG submission 80426) | Corn rhizosphere microbial communities from Kellogg Biological Station, Michigan, USA - KBS C5-4 metaG | ecosystem: Host-associated > Plants > Roots > Rhizosphere > Soil | place: Michigan, USA...
GGGTGCCATTCTGGTATCCAGGTTTGATCAGATCATCTCAGCCTGGGTCGGGTTACCCGGCCCGCCGCCATTTCAGGTGGACGGGCTAATTTAGCACGTCAATCAACACACAAGCCTGGGGCGGCAGCCCCAGGTTGTGCACATAAATAAGTTCGAGGGCTGTAGGCCCGTCCTATGCAGCATCGAACATACAATTGTGTGCGTGGGAAAATGGCATCGGGCTTTCAGCCCTTAATCCTTTTTCGGTCGATTCCTGGGGCTGCGCCCCAGGCTGGTATAGGGTCGCGCCGTTGGCGCTGCAAACTGGTCGACTCAGGCCAAAATCCGTTTTCAGGTTTAAAGAAGTTCAGCTCGTGTCGTTGCACTCCGCCGGCGTTGCCGGTTGTTGAAGGTCCCTCCGACTTTTCCGCAGTGCCCGCCCGCGCATCGGGAACATTATGTTAAATAATGTGTGGTTTCCCGGACGAAAGTTATGTATCAAACAATGCTGTCGATTGGCAGAGGTGGCGGCATATCTGCCAATCAATCTGGACCCCAAAAACAACCCCTCAAGGATTCGTAGAAAGCATCCCACACTATGAAAAAACTCCTGCTCCCGATGATTGCCTTTGCGGCAATGGTAGCGACGGTCACCGCTGGCGAATACAAGTTCCCCAAGAACAAGCCCCTCGCGACGATCACCACCCCTTCCGGCTGGAAGGTGGAAGAAGAAGACGACAGCCTGGACGTCACGTCCAAGGACGACGAAATTTATATCAACATCGAACCCACCGACACCGAGAGCGTTGAGGGGGCGATCCAGGAATCGATGGGGTACCTGAAGAAAAACAAGGTGAAGCTAGATACCGCCTCGATGAAGAAAACGGAAGGCAAGCTCAACGGCATGGACGTCGTGGATCTTTCCTTCGACGGCACGGATGCCGACGGCGCGTGCAAAGTCAGCATTACAATTCTTGCCGTGACCAAGGATAAGGGCCTCATCGTGCTCTACTGGGCCAGCCCCGAAGGGGAGAAGAAGCACCGGAAGGAAATCGACGAACTGGTGCACGGCGTGAAGCCGATCAAGAAAAGCGAAGACTAAGTTTCGCCTGAGTTAGCCAAAGGTTAATTAACTTTTCACGGCCCCTGTACTGATGCGTCAGTACAGGGGCTTTTTTGTTAGCACGACTACACACCACTTGGGGACAGGGATGTTTGATGGATTGAGTCAGTCGCTCCGAACCGCCACAAACGCTGATGGCCGATCCGACTCTCCATGAATTCCAGCCCTGAATCCGATGAACAGCTTGTGGCCAGCGCGATCGCGGGCGACATGCAGGCGCTCGATGCGTTGATCCGCCGGCATCAATCGTGGGTCTTCAATCTCGCCCTGCGGATGGTCTGGCGGCGCGAAGTGGCCGAGGACGCCACGCAGGAGATTTTGATCAGGGCGGTCACCAGGCTGGCCAGCTTTGAAGGTCGGAGTGCGTTTCGCACCTGGCTGCATCGCATCGCGGTGAACCATCTGCTCGATGTCCGCAAATCGGAGATGGAGGAGAAAGCGATGACCTTTGCCGACATGGGCAAATCGCTGGACGACCTTCCAGACGAGGATTTGCCGGACGAACGTAGTCTGCCTGTCGAGACGCAAGTGTTTGTCGAAGAGGCGAAACTCGGCTGCATCACCGCGATGCTCATGTGTCTCGATCGGCGTCAGCGGCTCGCTTTCATCCTGGGCGAGGTTTTCGGCGAGAAGAGCGATGTCGCCGCGGAGGCGATGGGTGAGAGCGCGGCGAATTTTCGACAACTGCTCTCCCGGGCTCGGCACGATTTGTATCAGTTTATGAATCGCAAATGCGGTTTGGTGAATCAGGCCAATCCCTGCCGCTGCGCGCGAAAGGCGAGCGGTTTCATGAAGCAGGGCTGGCTCGACCCGAGCAACCTCCAGTTTTCCAAGGATCGCCTCGCCACCATCCAGGATATCGCTCCGGACCGCCTGGACGAACTGCAGGCGCTCGATCGCCGGCACGCGGAGCTTTACCGGCAGCAACCGTTCCTTGCTGGCGCGGATTTCACGCGGAAACTGCACGAGATCTTCACGGAATCGGGTTTCGCGACAAACTGAGAAATATCTTCGGGCGAACTGTCACAGCCGCGCTTTTTGGCGGTCGAATGGTTTGAAGCCCACAACCGGGCCTGAACTCAAACATCGACCATCCATGAATACCGAAATCATCACGCAAGCCGCCCGCGCCACACTCGAAGGCACGAAATCCTTCCCTGAAATCGTCAGCCAACTCCTCGCGGCCGGAGTCGAGTATTACCACGTGGACTACGTTGCTTTGCGCAAAACTTTCTACGGCGCGGATGGCGCGGCCATGACGACACCGATTGCTTACGAGAACCTGCCCTCCGTGGCGGTCGATTTCGACCTCGCTGCCGTTCGCGCGGACATTCTCGATAGCCAGCGCAACGGCCAGCCCTATCGCGACTTCACTCGCCGCGCGATGGAAGCCGGTGTGCAAGGTTACTTTGCCTTTCTACGCGGCCAGCGCGTCACTTACCTTGGACGGCAGGGCGATCAGCATACGGAATGGTTCCCCGGCAGTGCTCCAAAAGCGGTATCCCTTGAGGCTGCTGCGCTGTAAAGGAATCAGGTGCCGCTTACGGCACCTGAATTCTCGCCAGGGCAGGGGACCATTGGCATCGGCTGCGTTGCAAAAAACTCCCGTATCAAACACCCTTTGCCGGCTTCCTTACTCAATCTCTCCCATCCATGAACACGAAACTCTCCACGTTTCTCGCCGTATTCTCCACCGTCGGCATGGCCGTCGCCCTGTCGGCCGAGGACGCTCCGAAAACCGCGCAACCGTCGGGGACGCCCTGCCTGGACGTTCTCCATCTCTTCACCGCCCCCGAGGTGCCCGCCTTCGCCCCCACCGAAATCGCCGTTCCGGACCGAGGGGCGAATGGGATCGTTCGTTCCGGCCTGCCCGGCAATGGCCTGGCGCAGCACCCGATGCTCTATGTCGGGGAAAACTATAACAAGATGTTCCTCGTCAAGGATGGCCAGGTGATCTGGACCTATGCCACCGGTCCCCGCCCGGAATTCGACGACGTCTGGATGATGTCCAACGGCAATATCCTTTTCTCCCGGATGGAATACGTAGCCGTGATTACACCGGATAAAAAGGTCCTGTGGCGCTACGATGCCAATCCTGCCAAGTACTCCGAGCACACCGAGATCCACACCTGCCAGCCGATTGGTTTGGATAAAGTCATGTTCGTGGAAAATGGCCTCCCTCCCAAGCTCAAGGTCATCAATATCAAGACCGGTGCCGTCGAGGTGGAGCACGAACTCCCGTTCGAAGAGTCGCGCGGGATCCATGGGCAGTTCCGGCGGGCGCGCGTGACCGCCCAGGGCACCTATCTTGTTCCCTTCCTCGGACTCGACCGCGTGGTGGAATACGACAAGGACTTCAAGGAAATCTGGAAATACGAAATCGCCAAACCCTGGGCCGCCCTCCGGCTCAAGAACGGCCATACGCTGATCACGGACGAAAAGGACAGCCTCACGCGCGAAGTCGACGCCAAAGGCGAGACGGTCTGGGAATTTAACTGCCAGACCGATTTGCCGGCGGAATACCAGTTCACCTCCGCCCCGCAAACCTGCACGCGGCTGGCCAACGGAAATACCATCTTCACTTCGCGCGGAAAGAAGGGCGAAGGCCCCCAACTCATCGAGGTCACGCCAGACAAGAAAGTCGTCTGGGTGCTCCAGGATTGGAAATCCATCGGGGACGCCACAGCCGTGCAGATCCTGGACGATCCCGGCCTCCCCGAAGTCCCGGGTGAATCGGAACACTGATCTTCCGGCCGACGTTATTCCCGGCCACTTCGCTGCATATAAATCCAGGATCGGCTAAACCTGTAGATGCTTGCGCGGATAGGCTTCATGACAGGTTCAACACTCCTCGCCTCCACTTTGTTGATATCAGTAACTTGAAAGGCAATCACGCCGCCATCAACTGGCCATGCTCGCTTTGCTGCCAGATGAAGCTGTAAAGGCGTTTGGCCAATGCGTCGGCTTCCTCCTCGGTGAACGGGGGGCGCGGAAGCGATGCGTAGAGATTGTCCAGAATGAACATCTGAACATCGGCCTGCGTAGAGGTGTTCTTGGTCCAGTTCGGCATCGAGGCGAGATGCTCCTTGAGAGAGGCAAGGAGACTCTTGCTGGCTTGCTTTAGCTTTTCCCGATCGGCCTTGGAGATATTTTCTTTCGACAGCAGATCAAAAAGGGCGAGTTCCTCCTCCGATAGTCCCTCGCGGACATGCCGTTGCATTTCCTCGTCCATGCCCGCGACCAGCTTGGCGATTCGCGCGAAGGTTTCCTCTACTGTCGCCCGCTCCTTCTCGCGGTTGTAGTCAGCGATGATGGCTTGATACTCTTTATAGTAATCCATTCGCAAAGGATTCTGCGCCAGCATCTGAGCAAGTTTCTTTTCGACGAGTTCCCGGATGTCCCGTAGTGCCGCATGTTTGCGTTGCACCTTTTTGGTGAACTCCTCGCGCAACTTCTCGAAGTCAATTTTGCTGAGGTCGACACGAATCCCTTCGGCTTGATCAGCACCAGCTCCCTGGGTGCGGATGGCTTCGTTAACGATCTTGTGGATCTCTTTGAGGACTTCGGTGACGTCTGCCGTATCGCGTCGTTCATTGAGCTTCTTGTAGATGGCCTCAATGTTGTCGTGACGAATGTAATAGGGACGAACTGATGGCTCCAGAATCAGCGTTTTCATGCGGGAGAAAATTTCCCGCGCCATAATCTCAAAACGCCGCTTGGCTTCGTCCGTCGTGTATAGTGCGTCCACTGCATCACGCAACGCCGCGGTCTTGATAAAACCGGTCGCACCGATGAGCCTGCCTGGGTCGAAGCCGAGATTGCGAAGGTGATTCTCCGCTTCCTCAATTGCGTCGACGAGCGCGGGCACATATTTCTCTAAGGGGATCGCTGGGGGAGCTTCGTCACCGCCACCATCGTCGCCGAGGGCGTATTGCGCGAGCGCCGCATTCAGGCTCTTCATCATCCCGTTGTAGTCCACGATGACGCCACAGTCTTTGCCGGGATAAACCCGATTCGCCCGCGCAATGGCCTGCATGAGTGTGTGCGCCTTCATGGGCTTGTCGATGTACAGCGTTTGGAGGCATTCGACATCGAAACCTGTCAGCCACATGGCACAGACAATGGCGACTCGGAAAGGGTGCTCATCGTTTTTAAACGCGTCTTCGACATTCATGCGCTTGCCGTCCGACGTCTCGAATCCATTCTTCATCACAACGCGGTGCGGGATGATGTTGACCCCCCACTTCGCAAAGTCACGAACTTCGTTTTGCGCCTCGCTGATGATCATCTCGCTGACGGTGCTCTGCATCCACTGCGCCTGCCCGCGAAGCCAGGCCAGTTCCTTTTCCGCCGTCTCACGCTGGGTCTCGTCTGTGATAGAAAGCAAAACCGCTGCCTTTTGCGGAATCTCGACGGCCAGCCGTGCCCGTTTGAGTTTCCAGAGCCGCTGGACGCGCTTCCACATCCGGCCACAGGTGATCTTGTCAATGCAGACGAGCATCGACTTGCCGGACTCCCAGCGCGCGGCACAGTGCTCCACGAAATCGTACGCCAGCTTGTTCAATCGGTCTCCCGCAGTGACGACCTCGTAATCCTGGCCGAGCAACTTTTCGAGCAGGCCAACCTGATCTGGGTCTAGGTCCGCCTCCTCGATCTTGGCCGCGATCCGGTCATTCAAGTCGAGCCGCGCAAGGCCGAGCTTCTCGCCGCGGTTCTCGTAAATGAGCTTCACGGTAGAGTTATCCTCCTCCGACCGTTTGAAGTCGTAGCGCGAGATGTAGCCGCCGAAGATACGCTTTGTCAGGTTGTCATACTTAAACAAGGGCGTGCCGGTAAAGCCGATGAAGGACGCATTAGGTAGCGCGAGCCGCATATTGCGGGCGAATCGGCCGGCCTGCGTTCGATGCGCTTCGTCGGAGATGACGATAATATCGTCGCGCACACTGTAGGGCTCCTTCTCGTCCACTGGCTGGTTGAATTTGTGGATGAGCGTGAAGACAAAGCTGTGATTTTTTTGCAGAATCACCTTCAGCTGTGTTCCGGAGCTGGCCCGCGGCGTTGTCTTCGGGTCGACCATGCCGCAACCGGCAAACGTGCGCCAGATCTGGTCGTCGAGGTCCTCTCGGTCGGTCATAATCACGAAGGTAAAGTTGCCCGGCACATGCCGGCGGACTTTCTCCGTGAACATCACCATCGAGTAGGACTTGCCGCTTCCTTGCGTATGCCAAAAGACGCCGAGTTGCCCGAGTTTTGGATGAGCGCGCTCGACAAGTGCGAGTAATTCTTCTCGATACCGCGATTTGCGCGGTTCTGTTTCGGCCACCCGTGCCGTTGGTTCGTCATCGGTAGTGTTCGTCAGCTCGGGCGAATCCGTTGAGACACGGTATTGGAGGCGTCTCTCGATAGGATACTCGCGCTTCAACTCTTCCTGATGCAGAACCGATTCCACGGCCTTGTTCACTCCAAGCACCTGATGGTTGCGCGCAACAATCTTCCGCGCGCCACCGGGCCGGCTCTCGTCGAATAGGATGAAGTTTTCCACCAAGTCGAGGAGGCGTTCTTTCGCCAACATGCCATTGAGCAGCACCTCCGCCTCCACGCTTCCCTTGTCCTTTTCATCGTTCCGCTTCCACTCGGCGAAATGTTCCCAGTTGCTCGTGATCGAGCCGTAGCGGGCACGATCGCCGTTACTGACGATGAGAAAGGCGTTGTGGTGGAACGCGTGGTTGATACTCGTCTCGCTTAGATAATCGGTAAGGTTATTGTCATAGCCCGCCCGCATATTCAGATACACCGCTTTGAGTTCGATGAAGACGAGCGGCAGGCCGTTGACAAAACAGACCAGGTCAGCGCGGCGGTTGTAGTGCGGCACGTGGAGGCCCTGAATCTTGAGTTCCCGGACGGCGAGGAAGCGGTTGTTGGTCGCGTTCCGAAAATCAATTACGCGAGCGCGAGCGTGCCGGGTGTGCCCACCGGCATCACGCCACTCGACCGGAACCCCGTTGCGCATGAAGTCGTGGAACTCCTTGTTGTGCTGAATGAGCGACCGGGCGAAGTCCACCCGCGTAAGCTTCTCCACGGCTTGCTGGCGGGCGGGCTCCGGTAAGTCGGGGTTGAGCCGATCCACTGCCGCGCGCAGGTCGTGGACGAGCACCACATCGCGTTCGCTGGCCCGGCCCAGCGTGCCGGCCGGGCCGAAGCTCTCCTCGTTGTGCGCGAAGACACTCTCCCAGCCGAGGACATCACGGAGATGGTCGGCAAACGTCGCTTGTACCAGCCGATCTTCGTTGTTGATGTCGGTGATCATGGGGGCGAATTCGGTTTCGTTATGGCGTGCCGTTAGCTGGGCTTCCGGGGCAAAGCAGCTTGGTGTTCAGCGCGTCCGAAATCGCCTTGGCGCGGCACTGAATGAACGTGTCGTAGTCATCCGCGAGCACGCCGAAGGCAGCCATGTCATCTATCAAATGCGTCCGGAGTGTGGCCGCCAGTTGCGGATTGTCTTTGGCAAACTTGCTAATGTATTCGCTGGGGGGTTTCTTGCCGATTCGGTGCTTGTTGGAATAGCCGTCCAATAGCGTAATGTTCGCGATGAGGTTCGACTCTTTGTCTTTGTGCTGATCTTCTAAATAGGCTCTGGGAAAGAAATGGTGGTAGTTTCGGCTTGTGGCGATTTTCAAGTGGCTGTTGTCCAGGTTGACAACTCCGTTCGTATCGAATGATTTTGGGTGCTGGTAGGCGAGCAGACAGAGAATGGATTTGCAGTAGGCGTTGCCGGTGGAAAACCAGGTTTCCTCAATCCGCTTCGGATCAATTGTCAGTTCGGTGGCGGCGTAGACGGGCGGCTTGTCGGCGATGATGTCATCCATCTTATTGAAATCCTCACTGATCTTGGTTTCCGCCGCGGAGCTATAGCGCCACGTCAGGCCCGCCCAATAAAAAAACTGCTCCAGTCGTCGGACCTGTTCAATGGTCGGCTTCCGGTTTTGAGTCTTGTGAAAGAAGTAGGTGAGTGGGATCAGGATGCCCTGATAGGGCACGAGTTGCGAGACCGGCACGCGCAATTCCGAACGTACGAAATCAATCGCCATGAACAGCGCGGCTTTCATCGGCTGCCAGCTTGTGATGAACTCCTCCCGGCGAAGCTTGAGGATGTCGCGGCTGCGCACGGCGCGCTGGGCGATGGCCGAGACACACTGCATGATGATGGCTTCCGCGATGGTTTCAAACTTCGCGGCCATCAGGCATTGCTTTTCCTCTTCGGTACCGTCGCGCAACATTTCAAACTGCTCGACCAGATCGAAATTCTTTTTCTCGTCGTAGGTCTTGGCGACCATGATTTCAAACACGGTGAGCGCCCTTCCGCCGGTGTTGATGCGCGAAAACACCTCGCACGCGATCTCGATGGGGTAATCCTTGATCGTAATGGCCGGGAAGTCATAGCCCGTGAGCCGTCCCTTGTATTGCTCGATCAGTTTGCGAGTTGGGCGGTCCGGGAAATCATCCTCCATGTCAGTGAGCGCGCAGGTGAGCACGCGATGGACGGACACGTAGCGTTTTCCTTCCTGCTTCGCAGCCACACAGATTTGCTCATCCGTGGTCGCGGCGTAATCCAAATTGATGAAGATATCTCGGTAATCGACCTCCACGCCATCCTTCGTGATGCGGATACCCTTGCGAATGGCATAAAGCGACGTGATGCGTTGTTGGCCATCAAGGATGTATTGGACGTAATCGCCGTCCGGAGTTTCGGGCAGCTTGTGGTTTCCAACCTCCTTATAACACCGCAATTCCTCCCGCGTCTTCCAGAAGATGAACGTGCCGATGGGGAAGCCTTTTAGGATGGAATCAATCAGCTTGGCGGTCTGCTCCTTTTCCCAGACGAACTCCCGCTGGAACATGGGCAGCTTAATTTGGCCCGTGTCGATCTCCACGAATAGCGCCTCGTATTTCTTAGTGTGTGCGTCGGGTTGCAGGAAAATGGGCTTCTCCTGCGGCGCGGGCGTTGTGATGGTGTCTGCGGGGCTCATGAATTTGACGCCTAGACCTCAATTTCCCCGCTCATCAGCCGCGGCAATAGTAGGTCCCTCGCAGCGCGGAGTTTTTGGTTTTGTAGCCGGAGGTTGCGAAGCTGCGCAAACATTGGAGAAACTTGCTCTTCGAAGAGCGTGACTAATCTCTGAGCTGGGATCAACACCGGCACACGATGAACGGCCTTCCGGTCCAGCGTCGGAACGGATGCACCACCGTTGTATTGCTTTAGGTCCATATTCCGCATTAAAAATAGGGCAAAGAGAGGAGTTACCTTTTTGAATTCCCGCACCCACAGCGCTGTGTTGTGCGGCCAATAGTCTTCATCCACGTAATTGACAACGCCGAGCGAACCGCTCCGGCCGGTAAATACTCCCGGCCCGCCGGCTTTCGCTTCGCTGTGATAACCGATGACTCCAGTCGAACCGCAAATTGGAATAGCACCGTCTTCCCATTGGCGCTCCGGTAAATCGAAACCACGTTGCAAAACGAGGGCATCTTCAAACGGCGCACGTTCCCACCCTTGCGGAATGCCGTGGGCGGTCGCGGTATGCTCGTAGCCCGGGAAGTGGAGGCGGACGAACCATTCCTGATACAGAACGCGCGCCGCGTTTTCCAGTAGAACCATCCGCCGCCGGTTATTCTCCATCAAATCGTCGTAGGCGGAGAGAATCGAGACGATGCGTTGCTGTTCATTCTTCGGGGGAACTGGGAATTTTAGAGTCTTCAGATCCGCCAAATTGATCACCTGCTGAACCGCGCCTCCCGTCCGGCTGAACAACTCGGCACATCCCAAAGGCGACATCAGGAAATACATCGCAAAGCGCGCATCGAGCTCAGGACGGAGCGCAATCAAGCCCACCTGCCTGGCAATGTTAGCGCCTTCAAGCACCGGCGGCGCAACTGCAACTTCGCCTGGGTTGCCGACAAGTGAAATGAGCAACTCTCCACCGCGAAGAACTGTCCTTCGATAAACCTGAGAAAGTTGGGGTGTGATTGTGCGAAGCTCACTGATGGCGATTCGCCCTTGGGATATGTCACCGCCACGCACGAAGGCCACGCCACCTTCCGCTTCTTCACCCGGTTTGACGACGCCGTAAGTGACGGAGCGTCCTTCTTCCGTCAGAGAGTCCAACTCGACAAAAGGCCATGAACGGTTCATGCCCCCAACTCCTCCAAGTTCTTCTGAATTGCCGCGGCAAGCTCCGACGCCTCCGCATTCAGTCCGGCGAGTTCCTCGTGAATCTCGACGATGGCCTGCTCAAAATCGAAGTCCTTGTCCACCTCGGCCGGAGCAATGCCGACATAGCGTCCGGGAGTGAGGCTCCAATCGGCAGCTTCGATGTCTTTCTGTGTGACGACTTTGACCAAGCCGGGCACGGGCTGAATCTCCGCCTTGGGAAAACGGTCCTGCAGCCAGACGATGTGGCGGTGGAAATAGGTGGCGTGCTTGAGCTGCTCGACGGCGGCATGGCGTGTTTCGTCGAGTTGCTTGATGAGTTTGCCCGTCGCCCGGCGGTCATAAACCTCGGTTACCGCTTCGATCGCGGCGAGGTCGGCCGCGACGGAGGCTGTGCGCGATGCGAGCTTGTAAAGCAGATCCACTTGTTTGATGAGGCCCTTGGCTTTCTCGGCGATCGGATCGAAGGCTTTGCGGGCCGTGTGTTGCTGATTGTTGCTGGCAGGCAGGCTCTTGGCGGTCTTCTTCTCTAGAGCCGTGAGGTCGGCGACGAGCGCCTTTGCATCGGCGTCGCAAGCTTTCCGCGCGTCTCGGAGTTCGACCAGCGTCTCGGTGAGGGCCTGCGTCTTCTCCACGTCCAGATCCGGCAGTGTCTTTACCGCTTTGGCAAGCGCGGCGAACGGCGTGTCGAGAGCAGCGAGCGCGGTGTCGAACGCAGCGATTTGCTCTGGCACGGCGGCGCACTCGGCAGCGTGGCGTTTGAAATAATCCTGTACGAGCGCGAGGAAGCGGTCGTGTTGGCCACGGTAGAGCGAGACGATGGCGGTGAGGTTGCGCATCTGCTCCGGCGTGAACTCGTGGACCTTGCGCGATCCGTGCATGAGCTGACCGATGCTGCGGGCATCGAGCATCAGGACCCGATCTTTGCGCTCCGCCGGTTTGTTGCGGTCGAAGTGCCACAGTTCGCACGGCACGGTGCGGGTGTAAAAGAAGCCGCCCTTGATGGAGATCATCACGTCCACATCGCCGGTTTCGACAAGCTTCTGGCGGACGGCCTTTTCATCATTGCCGGCGCTGGAAGCTTGAGAGGACATGACGAACCCGGCGCGCCCCTTGTCGCTCAGGTAGCTATAGAAATAGGAAATCCAAAGATAGTTGCCGTTGGAAACGCGTTTGTCCTTGTTCACACCCGGTAGGCCGAAGGGTAGGCGCGGGTCGTTCTTGATCCGCTCTGCATCGACGAGGTCCACATTGAAGGGCGGATTGGCCATGACGAAGTCGCAACTGCCCGGCTCCAGGGCCTTCTTGGGAGCGAGGTTATGCTCGTCTTGATAGTAAGTGATGGCCTCGGCAATCTTCCCCTCCAGCCCGTGGACGGCGAGGTTCATCTTGGCAATGCGGATGGTGTCGCGGTTTTTCTCCTGCCCGTAAAAGACGACCTTTTTCGTGGTGTCACCGCCCTCCTGCTCGATGAAATGGCTGGACTGGACGAACATGCCGCCGGAGCCGCAGGCCGGATCGAACACCGTGCCGTGGTCCGGTTCGATAACATTGACGATGAGTTGTACGAGCGAGGAGGGAGTGAAAAACTCGCCGTTGTCGTGCGCTTTCTGAATGGAGAACTTGGCGAGGAAGTATTCGTAGATGCGTCCGAAGACATCGCCCGTCGCTTTCTTGATCTGCTCGCTATTGAAGAGACGCATCAATTCCTCCAGCACCTTCGGCTCGAAGATGCCGTAATCCTTGGGAAGGACATTCAGGAGCGGCTCGAAATCGGCCTCAATCGCCGTCATGGCATCGGTTACCAGTTGCGGAAGGCCGCCTGAGTCCGTCGTGGCCTTGTCCATGATGCCATCGAAGCGCGCCGCTTCGGGCAAAAAGAGTGCACGACGGCGAATGTAATCTGCCGGAAGGATCTTCCGCTTCGGCATTTTGCCAGACCTCTGGTCCGCTGCAATCTGCTGCGTTGCGGCATCGAAGCGATTTGCCGCGTGGCGTAGGAAAATAATCCCCAGCACCGGCATAAAATAGTCGCTGGATGTTAGCTTTGAATTGGCCCGGAGATTGTCCGCGGCCTCCCATAGATCGGATTCGAACTTGGCTAGATTTTCCATGAAAGGTAATGAGCCCTAAGGTAATGCCGGTCTCGGTTTGATTAAGCGCATCCCTTCATTGGCGCAGACTTCGTTGACGCGACAAATATTGGGATGGTGGTCGCTGAGGAGGGGTTCTGTCTGCTAAGGCGGAAGTTGCCCTTGTTGATGAATCGAGACCGACGTGCTTGCGCTCCTTCGGCTTTTATTGTTGTCGAGCATACCGCCCGCGAGCCACAGCTTCGCCTTGGAGCCGAGGGAGACGGTGTCTTTGGAGGGAGTGAAGTGGGGGTGGGGCATGCAAGATTTCTGTGCGCTGACCGACGCTGGGTCGGCAACAATCCTCCCCGTACTTCGTTTCGCGCTCCGGTATTTGGGACGAGTGACGTAAGAAAAGCGATGGAAATTTCGCGCAGGGTCAGGCGCGGCGTGGTGGACTTCGGCAAACGGGCCCCTGGAAATGCCAACGCCAAACTACAAACATTCAACGAGATGCACATTTGAAGGCCTGTGTTTTCAAAAAGGGGAATGGCTAAGACTGCCGCCGGATTCTGATTGATCCAGATACAACCTCCACACCCTTTCTTCCCGTTGTTTAAAACCGTGATCAGCGTCAGAACATTGCGTAGCCACGTGACTGCTCCGCTGCTCACGTGTTTCACGGCATGCTTAGCGATGTCAGCTCATGCGGAGCCGGGAGACGACGAGGACTTTGCCGCGCTACAGGCCGGCGCGAAGGAGTCCTTTCAAAAGAAAGTCGTCCCTTTCATCACGACCTATTGTGCGGACTGCCACGGGGCCAAGAAAAGGAAAGGGCAGATCAACTTTCAAGCGGCACTGAAGAACCCGGGCCTTTCGGCCTACAGCAAGCTGTGGAAGCAGGCGCTGGCGAATGTGAAGGCCCAGGACATGCCGCCGGATGACGTGGACAAGCAGCCGACGGATGAAGAGCGGCAGGCATTTATGGACTGGGGGCCCAAGCTGAAGTTTCTCAGCCCGAAGGATCCGGGGGCATTTGTGATCCGCCGCCTGTCCAAGGCGGAGTATGGCAATACGTTGCATGACCTCTTTGGAGTGGATCCGGCGATCGTGCACGAAATGCCGGACGAAGTCTTCGGCGAAGGTTACCTGAATACGCTGTCACCTCTCCAGATGGAGCAGTATCTCGAGATCGCCAACGAGGTGCTGGACCGGATTCTGGCCCCCAACGATGCGCCGCCCACGGAGGTGCAGAAGCGTTTGTTTGGCAATCCGCCGGAGCCGGGCGCCGATCCGCGTGCGGCGGCCCGGGAGGTGGCCCGCTCACTGGCCCGGAGCGCCTTTCGCCGTCCGGCCTCCGATGCGGAACTGGAGGTCCTCCTGGGGGTGTTCGATCTGGCCGGCGAAAACAAACTCTCCTACCAGGCTTCCCTGAGCCTGATGCTCAAGGCCGTCCTCGTTTCGCCCCAATTCCTCTTCATCACCCCGGTGGCGAACGCGGAACCAGGCCGCGGGATCGTTCCGCTCGATGACTATCAACTGGCCTCCCGTTTGTCGTATCTGCTCTGGGCGACCACGCCCGATGCGGAGCTCTCGGCACTGGCCGATGAGGGGAAGCTCCATGAGCCGGCGATCCTGAAAGCGCAGGTGCAGCGGCTGCTGGAATCACCGCGTTCCCGGGCGCTCTTCGACGGTTTCGGAGCGCAGTGGCTGGGGCTGGGGAGCCTGGAGAGCAAGACCTTCGACGCCGCGAAATTTCCCCAGATGACCGGCGAGATGCGCCGGGCGATGTATGACGAGGCCCGCCTCTTCTTCGAAAGCATCGTGCACGAGAATCGCAGCGTCGTGGATTTCGTGAATGGGGATTATACGTTCCTCAACGAAACCCTCGCGCCGCTTTATGGGCTCGAAAAAACCGTCGCCGGACCGGAGATGCGCCGGGTGCAACTTACCGACCCCAACAGAGGGGGGATTCTGGGCATGCCCGGCATTCTGGCGGCGACCTCGTTTCCCAACCGCACCAGCCCGGTGAAGCGCGGCGTGTGGGTGCTCGAACAAGTCCTGGGGGAAAATGTGCCGCCCGCACCGCCGAATGTTCCAGCCCTGGAAAAGCAGGATGGAAAGGCGGTCGCGGATTTGACCCTGCGTCAGCGCACGGAATTGCATCGCTCGAATCCCGTGTGCGCCAACTGCCACAAGCTGCTGGATCCCATCGGATTTGGCTTGGAGAATTTCGATGCCATCGGGCGCTGGCGTGATCAGGACGATGCCGGAGGAGCGATTGATGCGGTGGGTGAGCTGCCGGGTGGAAAACACTTTGGCACGCCCAGGGAACTGAAAGCTATCATCTCCGCGCGAGCGGATGATCTTTCGCGGAACCTGACGGAGAAGCTGCTGGCCTACGCCCTCTGCCGCCGGCTGGAGGGTTACGACGAAATCGTCGTGGATCAACTCATGGATGTCATCAGTAAGGACGGCTATCGCATGCAGACGCTCATCGCCGAAGTCGTCACCAGTTATCCCTTCACGCACTCCCGGGTCTCAGAATCACTCGCCTCCTCGTCCCATGAAAAGTAACTTCCTGATCAATCGCCGCACCTGCCTGAAAGGCCTGGGAGCGTCACTCGCCCTGCCGCTTTTGGAAACCATGGGCTGGGCGGATCCCGTTCAGGGAAAGGTGGTCAAACCGCCGGTGCGCCTCGGCTTCATGTACATGCCGCATGGGGTCATCATGAAGCAGTTCTGGCCCGAGAGTACGGAGAGTTTCCTGTCGGCGCCGCCGCCGGCTTTGGAGTCACTGCGCGGCTTGCTCGAACAGTGTCTGATGATCAAGGGCATCTCCGGAGTGCCGATCTCTCCCTTCGATGGCGCGCCGCACGCGCTCGAACTCTCGACCTGGCTGACGGCGATCCTGCCGGACTCGCATACGCGGAATCAGATCAATATCGCGATTTCCGCGGATCAGATCGCCGCCAACTACGTCGGTCACCTCACCGCCTTGCCGTCCCTGGAACTGGCCACGATGCCGCAGACGCACAAGGAAAACCAGGAGGGGTTGAACGAAGGATATTATTCACACTGCAGCTTCAGCTCGGCGATCCAGGCCGTGCCTGCCGAGACGAACCCGCGCAGCGTGCTCAACCGGCTCTTCAAAAAGCCCGACCAGGACAGGAACGGCCGCAATCTGGGAGAATCCGCCCGGATGGAGGCACTGGACCGGAGCATGCTGGACCTGGTCATCGGAGGCGCCAAAGATCTTCGGCGGACGCTGCCTCAGGGCGATCAGCACAAGCTGGATGAATACATGGATAGCGTGCGCTCCTTGGAGCGTCGCATCGCGGCCATCGAGTACCGGCAAAAAGAGGCGGCGCTGGAGGCGGCGGGAGCCAGCGTCAGCAAACGCTTTGCATCCGATTCTCCGCCTATCGAGGTCAAGATTCCCGAAGGGGACAAACGCAGCGAGTACATGCAGGTGATGGGGGATCTCATGGTGCTGGCCTTCCAGACCGATACGACGCGCGTGAGCACTTACATTGGGTCCACGCCGAATGGCGTTTCCTATCCGGAGCTTGGGTTCAACGACGAGCATCACTCCCAGACCCATCATAACAATCAACCGGATAAGGTCGATAAGATCGAAAAAATCACCGCCTTTAACATCGCCCAGTTCGCTTACATGATCCAAAAGATGCATAGCTTGCGGGAAGGGGACGGCACCTTACTTGATAACTGCATCATGATGTGGGGTTCCGGTCTGGAGGATGGGAACAAGCATACCCGGGAGAATCTGCCCTTCATCATTGCCGGGCGGGGAGGTGGTTCGATCAATACGGGAAGATTTCTGACCGAGACCAAGGGAAATCAGGGGGATCTCCTTACCACCCTGCTCGGGTGTGCGGGCATTCCGCTGGACCGTCCCATCGGGATCGCGACCAAGCAGCTCACGGAGATAAGTGGGTAGGTTTTAGAGGAGACGGCATATAAAGGAGTTCGGGCTTGTAGCCCGGAGTGTTCTGGGTCGAACCGGTGACTTCCAATTCCCAGCGCTGCTTGGCGTTGCCGCAATTCACTGCGGGCTACAAGCCCGCTCTCCTTTCCGGCGTGGGTGCGGGCCCGAAGCCCAGCGCGTTTCCTGCGGGCCTTCACGGTACCTGTATCTTCACAACGGCGGTGGTGCCATTGGCATAGGTCACGTTACAGAAGACTTCGCGCAGGTCGTCGACGGCACGTGATTGGCCGGTTGATCCAGCCACGGCTTGCAGTACGCTGAAGGTCTTCACGACGGGGCTTCCCTCCGCCGCCCCCGGCAGCGGCGAACCTGTGCGCAGCAATAGCCGCAGGTTTCCGTCGAAGTCCACTCCCCATAGTCCTGTTTTATTGGCAGGAGTTATCTTGCCGTGACTGGCCGTACCGGCTGGCCCGGACTTAAGCGTTGCGATGACTAGCGGGCCGGCATTTTCCCACTCTGGCAGGGCGACGGAGACAAAGCCCGCAAATAGTGCTCCACCAGTCTCCGGCGCGATCTGATTGACCGCGGCGATTTGTGTCAGGACGCGGCTTTCCGATGGTCCCGAACCGGTTAAGGATGAATTCCACAAGGCTGCCGTCTTTCTGGCTCCGGCAAGCTCTGTCGCAATGAACGTGACGGTTCCCGCGCTGTTACTCACGGGATCGCTGATGCTGGAAAATATCGAGCCGTCGGAAAGGCCGGTGCTATCCCCCTGCGTCACGAGCACCATCCATTCTGCCGCTCCGGTTTCCTGGCGGAAAATTCCGGTGGCATTGCTGCTCGTGATTCCACCGATATTCGCGACAATATCCGCCTTCACGGTTCTTCCGCCGCTCGGGTCCAGGGCGGGCAGTCCGAAATTCAGCCAGTGTGCTCCAACAGTTTCAACTGCGCCTGCTGCGTTCAGCAGCGTCATACTTCCGCCCTTGCGAGCTGCTTCGGCCAATGTCCCATCGTTCGTCGAGGTCACAACTTCGCTGGATCCATCGGTAAAACCAATTCGAGCGATCAATGTTTCGGAGCATTCCCAGCGTCCGTGGCCAGGCGACCCGCCCGCAGCGGCCAGGGTTGCGATGGTACTTACGATGTGCGCCTTCCCGTCGCTCAAGGCCAGCGTTTCCCCTTTTCGCAGCACTTCCACGGGTATGGTGGACTCGGGAGCCCAGGACAATAGAGCGATATTGGTCGAGCCAGTTACCCCGCCGGAGCCTGGCACAAGCGTGACCAGAGCCCACACGGTTCCGTCCGGTCCGAGGCCGAACGAGTTGAATTTTGCTGTTTTGGCTCCGACTGCATCAATGGATACTCGACTCCGGCCGAGCAGATCGGTTTTGACGATCACCCCGTTGCTCAGCCAGTTGCGAACGACCACTTGATTGTTCGATGCGGTGACGCCCTTGCCGGCGATGGTGGCGAGACAGGTCATTACTTCCTGTCCGCCTGCGGTGGCTATGGCGAGCGGATCCTTAAACCCTGAAAAAGTGACGTCGGTCAGCCCTGAAACCGTGGAACCCGCCTGAACGACAGCCGCGACATTTCCGGTCGCGCCACTTAACAGGATAATATCATTCTGGCTTCGCTTGCCCGACCTTAGCGTCGCTTTGAAGAATGCATCGCCGGTGGCTGTCGCGCACGGCACGCCAATGCTCGCCCACACCGCGCCATCCGGAATGCCGTCTCCCTGTACGGTTGTTCCTTTGGTTCCCAGTGGGGTGCTTTCCGCATCTCCCGAAAGGACCGTCACGGTGAAGCTCGCGGTCGTCGTATTTCCCGCTGCATCGGCCGCAGTGCACGTCACCGCCGTCTTTCCGACCGGAAAGGTTGAGCCGCTCGGATAATTCTCCGTCAACGAAGCGACGCTGATATTATCGGTCGCGGTCGGCGCGGGATAATTCACCGCTATTCCGCTGGCGCCGCTTGGTGCCTCGACGGTGATGTTACCCGACACGCTGGTGAATGTTGGCTTGGTTGCATCGATCACCGTCACCGTCACACTTCCCTGGGCTGAGCCGCCGAATCCGTCGGTCACGGTAAAGTTAATCGTGCCCGTCCCGACGGCGTTCAGTAGTCCCCTCACGGAAACTGTACCGCCACTTACGGTCCCCAGGGTGAACGGCGCTCCGTTGCTGGCGCTGATGCTTTGCACACTGACATTGTCACCGCTGGCATCGGGATTGGGGAAAGGCAGTGTGGCGGTAACCGTTTGGCCAGCGTTTACCTCCAGCGTCGACGTTCCGGCCGTCGGTGGCACATCCGCCGTCATGAACGTCGCATCATTTCCGTAGCTCGTGCCGGCACCGTTCGTGGCGTTCAATCGATAGTGATAGAGAGTATGTGGCAGCAAGCCGGTGAGGGCCGCGCTCACCGAAGTTGCAGGGTCCCATGCATTCACCGTACCGGGAACTGCCGCGATACTCTTGTCGTAGGTCTTACTCGTTCCGTATTCAAAGGTGACGGTGGAATCCAGGCCATTTGCGATCAGGGATCCCGACACGGTCGCTGAACTGCCTCCGGTCACACTGACCCCTCCGGTTCCGACCGTGGGAGGCTCCACCACCGTCACGACGAAGCTCGCCGTACTGGTATTCCCGGCGGCATCCTTCGCCGTGAAAGTCACCGTGGTATGTCCGAGGGGGAATGTGGATTTGCTGGCGATATTTGCAGCTAGCGAAGTGACGCCAATGTTATCTGTCGCCGTGGCCGCGGGATAATTGACTGCCGTACCCGAAGCGCCACTCGCCGCAATTACCGTCATATCGGAGGGAACGCTGGTGAATGTCGGCGGCAGGCTATCGAGCACCGTGACCTGAATGCTTCCCGAAGAAGTGCCGCCGAATCCATCGGTCACCGTGAAATTGAGCGTGCCGGTTCCAACGGCGTTTAACTTTCCGCTCACCGGAACTGTATTGCCTGTCACCGTTCCGAGTGTAAATGGTGCGCCCGCGCCCGCGCTGACGCTCTGCACTGTCACGGTATCTCCATCCGCATCGGGCGTGGTAAATGGCAATGTGACGGTCACTATATCGCCCGTATTGACTTGCGCTGTCGAAGTTCCGGCTGAAGGCGAACTATTTGCCGTTTTAAACAACGAGATGCTGCTGACTGTCGCTCCCCCGGTGTTTGCCGCATTGACTCGATAGTAGTAGGTGGTATGCGGCGACAGGCCGGAGATCGTTTGGGTAACCGGGCTGTTGGATGAGCCGGCAATTGATTGCGTGGCGGTTGTCACGACGGCATTCGTGAAAGACACATCCGTCGAATAATCAAAAGTGACCGTGGCTGGCGCTCCGTTTGGCGCAATCGTCGCCTGCAAGGTTGCTCCCGTTGTGCTAATTCCCGTCGATGACCGGCTGATGACCGCGGGCGCATTTGGCAGCAACTGAACCACTGCGGCATTGCTGGGAATGCCATTGGTGAAAACCCTCGCCGCGGCATAACCCTGAGGAAGCCCATTAACGGAAACTGAGACAAAATTGCTGTCTGAGCGGATCTGGGAAGCAGCAGGGAGGAGATAAACAATCTGATCGTTCGCCAAACTCCGCAATTGTACGACGGGGTAATTCGTCGGCGAGTCGAAGCTGGATCCGCCGCTGCCGCCCGGGAGCCCGAGAAGATTTGCGCCGGTCAGCGAGAGAGCGGTTCCAGCGCGCACTGGAGAGGATACGCTTGAAATCTGTGGTTGCGCACTGACGGAAAAGCCGAGACCCACATCATATAAATCGCCCATTCCCGTATAGCTCGTGCCGTCGTAGCCGCCTGCGACGAGTATCTGGCCGCCGAGGAGCAGCGTTGCCATATGGCTGTAGTGCGCACCCGAGAGACTGGCGGCTGTAGACCAGGTGTTACCGGCCGGATCGTACAACTCGGCGGAGGCAAGAGCGCCGGTGGCGCTATTTCCACCGGTGACCAATACTTGTCCGTTTGGCAGTAAGGTAGCCGTGTGATTTGCCCGGGCTGCGGCAAGGGTCGATCCTGTGCTCCAGATTCGCCCGGCCGGGCTGTAGATCTCGGCGGTAGCGAGGTATCCGCCTGACTTGGCTCCGCCGGCAACCAACACCTTCCCGTTGGGCAGAAGGGTGGCTGAATGAAACTGTCGTGCTGCGCTGAGGTTGCCCGTGGCCGACCATGTCCCGGTAGTCGGATCGTATAATTCCGAAGTGGCGGTGAGGATGGTGCCCGAGGCATCGCTTCCCCCGGTTACGAGCACCTGACCAGTCGGCAGCAGAGTTGCCGAATGGTTGCAACGTGCGTGCGTGAGGCCACCGGTGAAGGACCATACACCGGTCAGAGGATCGTATAACTCAGCACTGGCCAGAGCCAGCCCCGAACCCAAAACGCTGGCGCCGCCCACCACCAGCACCTTGCCGTTTGGCAGCAACGTTGCGGTATGCTCAAGGCGCGCGATATTGAGGCTGCCTGTCGCCGACCAGGTCCCGCCGGCCGGGTCATATAATTCGGCGCTGGTCAGTGTTCCCTGAGCGCCAGCTCCACCTGCTACAAGCACCTGACCGCTGCTCAACAACGTTGCCGTGTGAACGTAACGAGCATCATAAAGGCTTCCGGTTCCGTTCCAGCTTTGGGTCGCGGAATTATACAATTCCGCTCCGGAAAGGATTTGGCCGTTGTAACCGCCGGCGCTCAGGACCATTCCGTTCGGAAGCAAGGTTGTGGTGTAAAGCGCGCGAGCATCGGTGAGAGGACCGGTGGGCGCGAACGTTCCCGCCGCGGAATCGTACAATTCCGTCGTGGCCGTCGAGTTGGGGCTGGGGTAGGCGTTGCCGGTCCCTCCCGTGACAAGCAGTTTGCCGTTTGGCAGCAAAGTTGCGTTATGAGCGAAACGAGCAGCCCTCATGTTACCGGTCAGCGTCCACGTTCCGCTGGCTGGATCATATAGTTCTGCTCTCGCTAATCCCAGCGCATCGGTAAGATAGCCGCCGGTCACGATGACTTTGCCGTTTGGGAGCAAGGTTGCTGTATCGTTGATACGCGAATAGGTGAGACTGCCGGTTGCCGTCCAGATACCGGTTGTTGGATCGTAAAGCTCCGCGGATGACAAATAGCTGGTGGCGTATGAACTGTAAGTACCACCAGCAATGAGTACCTGGCCATTCGGAAGCAATGTCGCCGTGTGAGAAAGGCGGGGAGTCATTAAACTACCTGTGGAAGTCCACGTTCCGTTCGTGGGATCGTAGAGTTCCGCCGCGGCTTGAGCCCCGGTGTTTCCATCTCCGTTGCCACCTGTGACGAGTACTTTACCGTTGGGCAGCAGCGTTGCCGTGTGGCCGGTACGCTCCAACATCATGTGGTTCGCAGTCGTCCACGTGCCGGTGGACGGGTCGTAGAGTTCCGCGGTATTCACGACGCCCGGGCTGCCTGTCGTACTGCCGCCGGCGACGAGGACCTGGCCATTTGGAAGCAGCGTCGCCGTATGGCCGACGCGGGGAATGGAAAGATTCTGGGTAGCCGTCCATACGCCCGTGGCCGGATCGTAGATCTCTGCCGTCGCTTGTACGCCAGATTCGTAGCCCCCTGTGACCAGCACCTTGCCATTTGGCAGAAGGGTTGCCGTGTGGTTACAGCGAGCATACGTAAGGTCGCCGGTGAAAGCCCATGTGCCGGTCGCCGGGTCATACAATTCCGCGGAGCTCACGCGGTCGGATCCGTCGGTGGATCCACCCGCCACGAGCACCTTGCCATTTTGCAGTAAAGTAGCCGTATGTGCCTGACGGGCAACTCGCATAATCCCGGAATAGGCGAAGGAGTTTGTGGCGGCTTGAGCCGTTTGGCTGGCGCAGGGGAGCCACAACGCCAAAAGCGAAAACAAAAGGAGCGCGGGAAGGTTCCCGATGACGCGATCGAAATGCGCGGAAGATCTGTTCACAAAAAGACGTGGAGTGGTTTCTGATCCGGCCTGCCGATGCAGCCGTTTCCTACCGAGGTGAACTTTGACCTTCACTACAGGCAGATATGTGCAGTCTATCCGGCATTTATCGTTTCTTGTCAATGAGCCGAGCCCTCCCATGCACTTGTTTTACTTGTATAGTCGACTTACATAATAACGCCGTTGCTTCCGTATCATCCAACCCAAGTTGGATGGATCTGGCCCAACACGTTTGTTGGCAATGCTTTGGGTCGGTATTGCCGGCTTCCGGAATCCATGAGGTGAGCGAAGATTTTGGACCACGAGAATGGAAAATAAGCGACAATGAGAATCGTGACCCGAAAGCGATACACAGCTGAATTCAAAGCGCAGGCGCTGGCCCTCGTCCTCCTCGTCTTTGCGGTCGGCGTGGTGCTCGCGGCCTTTTCCGGAATCTTTGTTCGCGGCTGGAATGGCTGGGTGTTGCTTTTGATCGGTGGCCTGCTCGCGCCATCGGTCCTTCGCGCCCATCGCCGGTGCCTGGCGCTGGGGATGGTTTGATATCGGTTTGCGGGTGAGATAAGGGCGGCTCCCGCATGTTGGGGGTAACCGATGAGTGAATAGGTGAAGTAGTAAGGCGAGGAAGGCCGGTAAAGGAGCTCGGGCTTGCAGCCCGCTGCGGTTTTGGCTCGCACGGGTGCGTTGGGTTCACCTGAAAACAGATTTTGGCAATCCGACAACGTGTTTGCGCGCGGTGCCCATGGAGTGCGGTAGCAAGAGAGCGACAGCGAGCGCGATACCGCTTTCTGATTGGGTTGGTTCTGCGGGTGGTCGCGGTGGGATAGCTATTGTTTTGCAGCAACTGGTCTTATCCAAAAAGTAGCGCCATTTTGAATACTTGGGTTTCCCACCCACAGAACCATCCGAAAGCGGTGTCGCGCTCGCTGTCGCTCTCTTGCCACCGCACTCCACGTAGCAGGCTCGCGAATACGCCTCCCAATTTCAAATTTTGCTGGCGTAATAAAGTGTTCTATTGAACACTATTCTTGCGTATGAACTTCCAGCACGTCAATCGCGCCCGGGGCGCTCGAGGTCAGCAACGAAGCCGAGCGATCGCAAAACACACCGATACGGTCATCTCCTTCTTTTTGGCGTGTTTTCCGGATTTCTATTCCGCCACCCATCTGACACACCTCGCTCGAGAGAAATGCGCGAGGCACGGCCTGACGGGTCCTCTGTGCGGTGAGGGCCGCTTTCATGTCTCGTTATATAATCTGCTGTACGAAGAGGGAACCTTGGTAGACTTCGTCCGGCAGGTCGGGGTTGCCGTCGAGCAAACGGCAAATTTGGTCCCGCCTTTCGAAGTACGGTTCAATCGGGTCGGCAGTTTCGAAAACAAATCAGGCAATCGGCCCTTCGTATTTCTCGACCACAACGAGAAAACGATTTTGCAGCAATTTTGGGGGGACCTCGGTGCGGCTCTGAGAGATTCCGGGTTCCGGTGCGGTAAATCCGGTTTTCTTCCGCATGTGACACTTCTTTACGATCAACGCAGCGTCGCTGAAGAAGAGGTGGAAACGGTGAGTTGGGTAGTTAATGAGTTTGTCCTCGTGCGCAGTTTCGTGGGGGAAACAAAGTATGATTTTCCCGAACGCTGGAGGCTGTGCGGCTGATGCGGATATAACGAAAGAGCAAACTTGCAATTGTACGCTGGCTGTACCGACTCGAGCTGACAAGCCACATGCTATCTCCTCGGCTCGTAACGCATTGCCACCGCCCCTGAACGGAACTCCAGCCGGCTCACGAGCCTCAAATCGATATGCTTCGATAACCCCGCGAACAACGTCGGCCCGTGCCCGGTCAGTCTGGGATGTACTACGAACTCGTATTCATCGATCAAACCCAGTTCCGCCAGAGCCAGCGGGAGCTTCATACCTCCTACAAGGAGTCCCTTGCCCGCCTCCCGTTTGAGTTGCTGTACCGCCGTTCCCAGATCTCCGCGCACGAGCTCCGCATTCCAACCGACCTGGTCCAGGGTGCTCGACACGACGTACTTCTTTGCCGCGTTGATCGTGCGGGCGAAGGGTTCCATCCAATCTGGCCGTGTTCCCGGCTGCGCCGGTGGCCGAAATGCTGCCTCCATCATTTCATAGATCACCCGGCCAAAGAGGAGAGCATCCGCCCGCTCGAGGTTTTCGATCGCATGACGATGCATTTCTTCGTCCGGGATAATTGCACGGTGATCGCAGCATCCGTCCAATGTAACGTTGATGGAATACCGAAGGGGACGCATGACGCAAGAGTACTGCCAATGGCCGCAGGGTAGCAAGGTTAGCCCGCTTCAGGCTGGGGAGTTATTCACGAAACCGTGACGATAACGGTCTGAGACCAGTTCGTGTTATCACCGTTTTTCAGCGAGGAATGTCTATTCCGCAGCCTGTCACTAGTAAGCTTTGCCGCAACGGCGGCAACGCTCGCCGATGGTCTGCTGGCTGCCTTCCTGCTCTTCGTTTTTGAGCAGGTCAGTCATGGGACGATAGCCGCAATGCGGGCAGCGAATGAAGAATTGAGCGACAAACGCAATGACAACCCAGCCGCCGATGGCCCATTTGATATCGCCGATCCCATTCCCACCCAGAACGAAAGGACCGACGATCAGCGGCCCTTTGAGGAGAAGACCGACGGTGATGGCGGCTCCGGCCAGCAGAAGGCCGATGGTCATTTTCGCTTTGGTCTTGAGACGTATCATCTCGAGGATATGGGTGGTTGGGTGTTTCTGGACGGACTCCTTCTTCGGTTAGGATGTGGGTGCGGTCAATAGCTTGTTTATATAGCTAGCCGGTGGTGAGTTCACGGGGTAGGCGGTGAGAATTTAGTAATTTGGTGAAATCTAGTAATTTAGTCCTAAAAACTAGGCGCGGATCTGCCGGGGAGCGTCCAAATCGAGGATGGCCGCAGCGGAAGGAGTCCGGTTAGATTTTCACCAAATTACCAAATTGGAACCGGCAGAGAGCGCGTGCTTATCTAACTATGCTCGCTTCCTGTTGCCTGTTTCGCCGCCGCTTCCAGAATGGGCACTCCGGCCAGCGTTCCTCTGCCTGATAGTATGCATGGCGTGAAGTGAGATACTGCTCCCAGATATTGGCATTCCAGTGTGCGTAAGTTTCCAGGGCTTCGCTGCCGCCTGCCGCGATGGCTTGCGCGGCGCGTTGGGCGGAGAGGAGCGCCTTTAGCATGCCCTGGCCGGAGAGCGGATCGAAGGACAGAGTGGCGTCGCCGACGGCCAGCCAGCCGTCGCCGCAGAATTGCTCGAGCCTTCCGGAATGTGCGGAGGTAAGTCGCGGCGCACTAGTGATCCGGCGGTCGTGCGCTTCGAGAAAGGGGCCGAGATGCAGCGTGTCGCGCAGGCGCGCTTCAAACCATTCGCGGGTTCGCCATTCCTGACCGTGCAAGAGATCCGCATCGGTCTGATACGAAATGACGCGACGACCATCGGGCACGAGCGCCGTGTACCACCAGCCTTCGGACCTTGCTTCGAGAAAGGTGCGGCTGTCTTCGTCGCGGATCCGGCCGAGCGGCGCGATGGCGTGGATGGCGACTAGTTCATCGGATACAATACGACGAACGCCATTCAGCCGGGCGACGAGCGATCGTCTCCCCGTGGCATCGATCAGCCACGCGGCTTCCAGCGAACGCGAGTTCGTGCGCAACCGCCAAGAGCCGCTCATGCGCTCGCAGTGACTTAGCGATTCGCCATGGTAGACCGTAGCTCCAGCCTCAATCGCGCCCTGTACGAGCAGCACTTCAAACTGCCGGCGGTCGAGCTGCCAGGCGGAGCCTTGCGGATGAAAGATGAAATCGCGTTCGTCGAGTACATCGCTGCCCCAGGCGGAGCGGTTTCCGTGCGATGGCAGATGACCTCGCGCGCGGAAGCGTTCCCAGAGTTGTAAGTCGCATAGTGGCTGACGGGCCTCGGGCGGGAGCGTCTCGCCGATCTTCTGCCGCGGCGCTTCGCCGGCTTCCAGGAGACACACTCTGCGGCCTGCACGCGCGAGGTGAATCGCCGCGGCCGAACCAGCGGGACCGCCGCCGGCAATGACGACGTCGAACTCTGGCGGCCCCGGCGATTGATTCAAACTCACGAACGCGGAGGAACTCAGAGCGGGCGCGAGCCTTTGCCAAATTTCCGCAGATGATAGCGGGCTGGAGCCTTCTTCGCCGTGGGCGCTTCTTCGGCGGCGGCCGCCTTGAGAAGCTGCGGCTCGGCTTCGGGAAGTTCGGGTTCCGATTCGACCCAGATCTTCTCCGGAATGCCATCGATGCCTGTGACGCCCTGGCGTTCCTCGACGATCCCGAGTTTGTCGAAATCGGTGATCATCTGCGTGATGTCATTGCCCTTGTCACGCCGCGCATCGAAGACACGGAACCAATCGTAACGGACGCGAAAGGCCTCGAGCCGTTGCTCCGCGGGAAGCTTCGGATCGATCACTTTTGCGTAGTCGACTTCGCGCAGCACCTGGTTCGGTACGCGTGCCGGCCAGAAAGTGGGCAGCTTTTCGCTGATATTGAAGAACGAATAACCGGAGAGGCAACTCGCCGTGTCCGTCTGCCACGGCACAGCCATCCAGCGGGTAAGATCGCCTGGAGTGAGCATGCTGAGCGGGCCGTTGTCGCCGAGCGCCACCGCCGGGGTCAGAATGTTACCATAGTCCGCCTCGGGAAGTTGCGGCGGACGGCGGCGAATACGGAAGGGCTTCGCGTAAAGGCTGCGCGTACGGATGACCCATGTGATCTCGCAGCCGGGATGAAAGGCATCGGCGAGGCAGAAATCGAGCGCGGCTTTGTCGAGGAGATGCGGCTGATCCTGCAGATCTGCTTCGTTCAGGCGCTTCGGCTCTTTGTGTGGTGTGTGAAGGTCCGCGCTGAAATGGCCTTCGACCCAAGCGGAGAGAATGGAAAGCTGGGTTGGAGAGAGTGCGGCGAGGCCATCCGCCACGGAGAGACTGGTATCGTCCGTGCCCGCCGGCGGCGCGGCGTCGGCCATGGTATCGAGCCCATCTCCATAAAAAGCCGGCCAGAAGTAGCGGCCGAGATGATCCTGCCCCGGATTCCGGAACTGCGCGTAAACGAGTTGGCGGAACTGGCGATTCTCAGCCGAGGGATCGGCCAGCCGCGCCTGAAGCGACGCGGCATCATACGGCGTGCCGGCGCCGAAGAGTGAGGCGAAGCCGGAATTCACCCACTGCAATCCGGTGAGCCGTTCGAAGATGGGCAGGATATCTTGCGCGAACGATGGCTGGCCGGGAGCGGGGAGCCACTTCCACTTGAGCGCGAGATCGTACATGAGATCCCACATCGTGCGCACGGTCTTGAGTGAAGGGGCGTAATTCGGCGGCGCCACCGCGACCCACGCGCCATCGACCGGGATCTCGCGGCCGTCGACTTTCACTTTCGCGTCGACCGGACCATCTGAGATATCGTCGTGCCAGCCGTCGTTGTTCGCGAAGGTGACCGGGGGAAGATTGGCGATGGATTGCGAAAGGCCGAAGCCACCGAGGACGAGCAGATGGCCGGCGGAGTCGGTACGCAATTCACCGAGCGGCACGGGCAGATCGAAGAATTTGCCGCCGTCGAATTGATATGTCTTTCCTTCAGTCGACTTCCCGCGGATGGAGCGCGGGCCTGCATCAATGACGAGTTTTGAACGATCGGCGCCCGTTACCTGCGGATTGCGCCGATGAGTCACGGCGGCGCTGGGCAGCGTGGCTTCGGGAATATCCAGCGCGTGCTGGAATTCGTACCAATCGGCTTTCTTGTTCGCGAGATGGACGGTCCACTCGATCTCCGAGTTATCCGGCGTGAGTTCGGCGACGATCTTTCCCGCGGCGTCATAGCCATAGATACGGAAGCGCGCGGCCTGCCGTTTCAGCGCGCCTTTGCTGTCTTTGTAATCTCCGCGCGGCAGCGCGGGTTCCTCGGGCACTTCGGGTCCGACAAAGTAACCGGCAGCGCCGGGTTCGTGGCTATTGCCGACGCGGGCGACTCCGATGGCGGGATGGATGGCAGCGCGAACGATGTGGGCGAGGGACATGACGGGAAGGAAAGGTAAAAGGCCTGCTTTGGTGGGTGTGGCCCTTTAAACAAAAATCCCCAGCCCGGGCAATGGGCATCGGTCTGCGAAGCGCCGAATGTCGCCGGGCGATAAGCAGTTATGGTGGAGTGGGGCGATGGGGGTCGGGCGAGTGCGCGGAAGGCGGTGGACTAAGTGGACGAAATGGACATGGTGGGCGGCCAGGCCGCGCGCAGCGGAAGGCTTGAAAGCTTCCGCTGTGCGCCAAGGTCGAGGCACCCTTATGCCCGCTTCTCTGCTCCCGCACATCCGCAGCCGCTGTCGGCTTCCGCTGGCACTTCGGGCCAGTACGGCTTGTCGGCGTCGGCGAACTCATCCGTGCCGTAGCGGTCGTGGTAGCGCACCCATTCCATGGTGAAGGCCAGTTCATCCTCGTCGCGGCCTTTCGGCACGAGATCGAGCATCATATAAGTGCCGAGCAATGTTTCAAGACCTCGCCCGAAGCTGGAGTAGGTGTGATATATGGCGCCCTTTGCATCTTTATAAAATACGCTGAGTCCCGGCGCTTCTTCGCTCGGGAACTCCTGCCGCGTGTAGTTGTATTCCACAGCACCGGTCGCGAATTCTTCCTTCGTAAAGGAGACGTGGAAGTCCTGGTTGAAGTCGCTGGCAAAGGCCGACACCCATGGAAAGCGCCAGCCCATCCGCTTTTTGAAAGCCGCGATCTTCTCGATCGGCGCGTGGGAGACCATGGTCACCGTGACATCGCGCGCGCCGAGATGCGGCAGCATCGCATTGACGTGATCCGAGACGTATGAGCAGCTTGGGCATCCTTCCTGCCAGTCCGGCCCAAACATGAAGTGGTAGATAACCAGTTGGTTACGGCTGCCGAAAAGCTCGGCCAATGAAACTTTGCCGTTCGGTCCATCGAACACGTACGGCTTTTCGATTTTCACCCACGGCAGCTTGCGCCGTTCTTCAGCGAGAGCGTCGCGCAGACGGGTTGCTTCCTTTTCTTTCTTCAGGAGGTCGACACGCGCTTTGAGCCATTGCTCACGCGTGACCACCGGATGTTGTACGAGATTGGCATTCATTTTCTTTGTACTGGTTCGTTTTTGTGGAATCGCGTTCCAAACCCTCTACGAATGGCCGGACCCGAAAAGGACAGGGCCAAAAGATTTTTCGCGTTTTACTACGCCAGCCCCGCCAGACGCCCGTGGCGGCCGGCGAATCAATGCGCACTAAAGCGCAGCCATAAGAAGACGATCTTGGCTTGATTCACTATATCCGATAAAGCCTCAATGAACTGGCCGAAGTTTCTCACAGGTAAACTGTGGTTGAGTGATGGTTCACTAGGCGCTGAAGATGAATGCATTCCCCGGCGGAAGTTCCTGGAGATAGAGAGCGAGGCGACCGGGAACGCACGATATGAACGTACCCCATCGAGAATCCAACGAGCTCTCGATCGCTTCCTTCAGTGGTAATTCGCAGCCGTCGCGGTCTCCGCCAATGACATAGGCTAGTTGCCCGGCTCCGCGAGTCCGGAGCATCTGTGCGAATTCGGTGGCTGATACGCGACGAACCTGGGTCGCACGCTCCGGGACGAAGTCAAAAGCATGGTTGATATGGTCGAGGATCTCACTTCGTCGCTTGGGCTTCGAAAGGAATTCTGAGTAGCGGGATCGTTTTTCCGGTATAACGAAAGCCGAGACGAGCGCCGGTTCGTGGATAGAGGCAGCAGTTGCCGAGGTTGGTGTGGAATCTTGCGCCTTCATTTGCAGAGCGGTGTCGGTTGAAACGCGTGGGATTGTCTCGTGCCCTGCGAACGTGTATCACCAATGAAATATGACCACAAAGCGATCTTTCCTCCGAATCGCATTGGTATTCATGGTGGCGATCACACTGAATGCGCAGGCTGCTCCATCTTCGCACGAGAAGGCACAATCGCGCGATGCGGCGAAGATCAAGTTTCGGCTCGATGACATCCGGCCAGATGGTTTGCGTGGTCCGCCGGATGGCTCCGGCTCGGTCGCGTATGAGTTCTGCGTGCCGGCGGATGAGAAGGTCTACAAGGAAGTGCGGAAGATCGACCCGTCGGTCGCAATTACCCACGGCTCGCACGGGCGCGTCGGATGCACGGAAAGTCAGTCGCTTTGTATCGGCAGGACAAACCAACCGCACTGGCGTGAAGTGCTGAAGGCATTGGCCGCCCTCAAGTATGTTACGGAAATCCGTGAATGCTTCTTTGAGTAGGTGGGGCGGGGCCTGGTGGAATGGCGGTAGGCAATTTAGTAATTTAGTGAAAATCTAACCGGTCTCCTTTCGCTGCGACGACTCTCGATTCGGACTCTCCTGGAAAGATCCGCGCCGAGTTTTAGGACTAATAAATTGGGACGCCGGGAGCTTGCCGGCCGTAGTTCGAGCGGTTACGCGGCTTTTCTCTTTGCCGCTTTGCTCTTTGATTTGCCGCCCGGATTTGCTGCCTCGGCACGCGGTTTTCGTTTCTTCGGTTTTGGTACGGCACCGATCCTCGGGTCGCTTTTGAGCGCAAGGCGGATGATCTTTTCCGCGATGCTGTCGAAACGGGATTTCGAGTCGGAGAGATACAGCCACTTTCCGAGAACGGGGTGCGGGGTGAGTTCGGGGAAGTCTGCCATCAAGGCTGGGTGGTAATCCCTCTCCGTGCAAAGGAGCATCCCATTCCATGGCTCCTCACTCGTGCAAAAGCATGCGATGATCTTGCCGTCGAGATAGACCGCTTTGGCGCCGAACATCGAACGCAGAGCAAACGTGGGCTTCTCTTCCAGCGGTTCCCAGATCCAGGCGTAGCGGTGCGGGGCTTTTGCGGCTTCGAAAGACAGTTTTCGCATGCGCGGATCTTATCGCATGTTTGCGAGGGTGTTTCCACCGTTCCGCAACCTCTTCCTCCTCATCTTTATCTTTATCCCTGCAGCCCATCACGATGGGCTGCCGTTCCATCAGTCAATGATCGGCAGGGATAATGATGAAGATGATGATGGGGAGATCCAGGATTGTGCGGGAGAAGCGAAGATGTTATGCGTGGGAAACCGTCCGAACGCCGCGTCCCACGGTGTTTACGCATCTTCTTTTCGATCGTCATTCATTTCTTTGATAGCTGCCATCCATGCTTGAACTCCGACATCTGCGTACTCTGATCGCCCTCGCCGAAACGGGGAATTTATCCAAAGCGGCGAAGCGTCTGCATCTCTCGCAGCCCGCCATTTCGCATCAGGTGCGCCTGCTGGAGGAGCACTACGGTGCGCCGCTTTTCGAGCGAAAGAGCGCGCCGCTGCGGCTGAGCCCGCTGGGGCAGCGCATGGTGGAGCTGGCTTATGAAACGGAACGCTGCGTGCGCGACGCGGAACGCGATCTGACGCGAATCGCGAGCGGCGAAGCGGGCCGGTTGCGCATCGCCGTCGAGTGTCACTCGTGTTTCGACTGGCTGATGCCCTCCATGGATGCCTTTCGCGAACGCTGGCCGGAGGTAGAGTTGGATCTTGTCTCGGGGTTTCACGCCGACCCGCTTGGTCTCCTCGGCGAAGATCGTGCGGAACTCGTGATCGTTTCACAAGCTCCGAAGCGGCCCGGTGTGACTTACCATTCGCTCTTTCGCTACGAAGTGCTCGCGCTGGTGGCGCGGCATCATCCGCTCACCCGCAAGCCGTTTCTCACCGCGCGGGATTTTGCCTCGGAGACGCTGGTGACTTACCCGATTCCCGACGACCGGATCGATCTCATCCGCGAAGTGTTAAAGCCGGCCGGAGTTACCCCGCCGCGACGCGCGACGGAATTAACCGTGGCCATCCTGCAACTCGTGGCGAGCCATCGGGCAATCGCCGGGCTGCCGGGATGGAGCGTGCAGCCGTATTTGGAACGGAATTATGTCACTGGCCTGCGCGTCGGAAAAAAGGGACTCTTTAGCACGTTGCATGCGGCGATTCCCGCACAACTCGCGGAGACGCCGTATATGATGGAGTTCATCCGGATTATGAAGGAGATCAGCTTTGGGACGCTGCAGGGGATAATGGCGCTGGATTGAAGAAGGGGGGGCAAAAACGTTCAACGTTCAACGTTCGACTTTCAACGTTCAACAGGGAGCGGGTTTCTGGGCGCTCGAGCGCCGTAGTGGAGGCGGCGTCCCGCCGCTTGTGCGCATGGGATGCAAAGGGATGCCGGCCTTCTCTTCACCGCCGAGAACACCCAACTCCCAACGTAAAACTCCCAACATTCAACGGCCTCAAGTTCGACGCCCTTGCTCTCAATAGATTCGGGAGGAAGTGCATCACGCTATGCTTGAGCCTTGTGCTTATGCGGAGACGCTGTCCATCCATTGCTTCCACGCGGCATCTATATTTTTTGTGCCCACTCCGTGCGGCTACGCACTTTCGGCTGACTCATGCGCGGGCGGTGGGGGCGACGCGTTTGGATCGAACCATGGACGCTGCGCGGAACGAAGACGCACGCAAATACCATGCGGCTCCCGTCGCCTGTCACAGGAGTGTCCCCGAAAGGGCATTTACCTCGCGGGAGCTGGGGTAACGAGAGTAAATAGGTCGGTTTGAAAGACCTACCCTTTGCTTAAAACAGCGCCTTCAAGCGGCGGGACGCCGCCTCCACTATGGGCGCTCGAACTTCGTGTGCGTTTTCGGTCCAAGTGCCCGATCCTCAGGCGTTTGACGCACCGCCAAACGCTGCGACAGAAGCGCGGTTTCTTAATATCCGGTGTCCTGATAAACATTACCGTAATTTCGGTAAGTTCTCGGTGTGTCGCTGAGGTAAGCCCGGTCTCCTGGATACGCGGTATGATAGGTGCGCTCTTGATAGGTGGTATGCCCTCCGAGGCCGATGTAAGTGGCATTGTCGCGATGTTCCCGGTAATCGGACACGGCGTATTCGCTGTCGCACCCATTCAGGATTATTAAGGCCGCCGCGCTTGCGACGGTGCAAAGAATCGTTTTCATGGCACAAATGGAATCGGCTGTGCGGCAGCAATCGGCGGTTGGGCGGCTTTGGTGGAGACGGCCTTGCATTTCTGCTTTTTCCCCGCATAGTCCGCCCGCGCCTTATGGAATGGTATTACGCTCAGAATAACGAATGCTGTGGCCCTGTGGCGGAGGCGGAACTGCAAAATCTCGCGCGCAATGGAGTCATTCAGCCCCGCCACCCTCGTTTGGAAAAACGGGTACGGTGTGTGTGCCGGCTATCACGCGGGTTGCCGGAATGGACGGGAAGTTGAGTTTGCGGCACCCTCCAAGCGCATGATGCCAGCCAGCAAAGCAGCGAGCCGTTGTTTCCGGTGGCTGTTTTTGCTGCTTTTCGTAGTGGCAGGAGACGGCTGGTGCAACAGTCCGACGATCGATTCGGTCTGGAGCGACGTGGTGATACCGGAGATCCAGATCAGTGCGGATTCGAGTGACGATTGCCTGAAAACGTTTGTCGAAGCGGCCAATGCGGCGTCTGATTCAATTGCCGTCCTGGCGCTTAGCCGCAGCAATGCTCATGTGGAGCTTCACGAAAAGGGACAAACGGCAAAGGCACTCATCGACACCCTATGTCAGAAGTTACGGTGGAAGTGGCGATACACCGAGCACGCCGTGGTTGTCGGTACAGAGGAAGATTTGCGCGCGTTTAATCGGCGTTGGACGGATCGCTGGCCCGATCCAGGGAAAGTCCATGAACCCCAGGAAGTGCAACGCCTGCTGGCATTGATCATATTGCCGAAGGTGGAATTGGTAAATACGCCCCTTCGTGACGCGGCGGGCATTTTCGAGAAACAAATCAATTCATTGTCGCCGTCCGGAGCTGTTGTTTCGATCCAGGCGGTCGAACAAGGTGAGAAAAGAGTGACGTTGTATGGTCAGATCGCCGCATACCAGGCCTTGGCCCTGACCGCGACGGCGGCCGGTTCGACGTCGCGGAAAGCTTTTGAGATCCGGCTCGTTTCGGAAAAGTGATTTGCGCAACCGATTGCGCTACAGCGTCCTCCGAAACAGCATGGTCGCGGCCGCCATGGCCACGATGGTGAAGCCGCTCAGGAAAAGGAGGTCGTAGCTGATCGCCGCCAGGCCGTTGTTCTTGAGAATCAATTCCTTGAACCCGTGCACTGCGTAGGTGAACGGATCGATCACGGTAATGGCTTTCATCCAGGCCGGGAAGGCATTGATCGGATACACGGCGCCGCTCGGAAAATAGAGGACGGTATTCAGCATGCCAAAGACCGCGCGCGGCACGAGCGGATCATTGACGCGCACCATGATGAGAAACATCATGCTGATGAGCGCCAATGAGGTCAGCACGACGAGCAACATAAGCCGGAGCAGGCGGGCGATGTTTAGGGGATCGGGAATTCCTGCGATGATCGAGCCGAAGGTCACGAGGACCAGTCCGGCGATAATCGCCTTGAATGCACCCGCGAGATTGAAACCCATGATCAGGTCGAATTTACTGATTGGCGTGACCAGATAGCCTTCATGCAGGCCGCGGGCTTTGTCGTCGATGAAGATAATGCCGCCCCCGATCATGCACGAGACGAAGATGGACAGAACGATCGTGCCGGGCAGTAGATACTGAATATAAGGCACGTACGGATAGATCTCGACGACGGAGAGCGTTGCACCAGCCGTGGTATGGGGGAGGGGTGGCTTTTGATTGTAAGCGGTGAGCAAGCCGGCGATGGAGCCTTGCAAGCTAGTGGAGGCGAACTGGTCCGTGTTATCCTCGATGAGCGCGACGTGTGGGTTGAATCCGGCGAGCACCTTTCGGGAAAATTGTGGCGGGATATTCAGCACGCCATTGATTTTACCGGTGCGCAGATCCTTCAGGGCGGTGGCCAGGTCTTCATACGCGGTGGTGTCGAAGGTGCGTGCGTTGGCGGCGATCGCCTGGAACATTTCCTTCATTTTCACGGAAGGAACCCCGTGATCCTGATCGACCACCCCGAGATGCAGGTCCTTGATGATTCCGCCGAAGGCGTATCCGAGGATCACCAGCTGCACCAGTGGCATGATGATCGACACTAGGACCAGTGTCGGGCTGCGGCGAAAGCGGCGCAGATCCCGTTCGATGATGGCGAGAATCCTGTGCATAAGAGCGATTAGTTTTTGCTCGGGAACATGGTGCCGTGCACCGGCGCCTGGAGGGCATCGCGTAACTGATGCCCTGTGTAATGGACGAAGACATCATCCAGCGTAGTGCTTTGCACGGAGAGCGAAGCCACAGAGATTCCCGCCTTTCGCGCGGCTTCCATCAGCTCCACCGTAGTAAGTGGGCCATTGTGCGAGGAGATGCGAAAAATGTTATCATCCGCTTTCACTTCGACCACTTCCGGCAACCGTTCGAGGGCCTGCTGCCAGCCGGATGGAACATTAGAAAAGCTCACCTCCAGGATATTTTTGCCTGGGATGGAGGCTTTCAGTTTGAGCGGGGAATCGAGCGCCACGAGCTTCCCATGATCGACGATGGCGATGCGGTCGCAAAGCTTGTCGGCTTCATCCATGTAGTGGGTGGTGACAATGATCGTAAGATCGTGCTCGCGCTTGAGCCGCGAAAGCATTTCCCAGACAGCGACGCGCGAGACTGGATCGAGGCCGGTCGTGGGCTCATCCAGGAAAAAGATCTTCGGCTCGTGCACGAGGCCGCGCGCGATCTCGAGTCGCCGCCGCATGCCGCCGGAGAAGTTCTTCACCGGCTTATCGATCCACTGCACGAGATCGACGGCTTCGAGCAGTTCCAGGATCTTGCGCCGCCGCTTCTCGCGCGGGATGCCGTAGAGCTTGGCGAAGATGCTCATGTTCTCCTCCGCGCTGAGGTCGAGATCGGAAGTCATGGCCTGCGGAATGACGCCGATGGATTTGCGGACCTCATTCGCGGCGCGAGTCACATCGAATCCATTGATCAACGCCGTGCCCGAGGTCGGGGGAACCAGCGTGGTCATCATTCGGATCAGCGTCGACTTACCCGCTCCGTTTGGCCCGAGTAAGCCAAAGACTTCTCCGTGCCCCACCGTAAAGCTCAACCCATTCACGGCGCAGAAATCTCCGAAGCACTTGGTGATCTCTTTGACTTCGACGTCGAACATGGTTGTTCAAAAGTGAAGCGTCAGGACTTCGCAAGCCGTAACGATACGTAAGCCGTCATGCCTACCGCCAGACTGCGATCCTTGTTATCGCAACGCAGACGGACTTCGAAAGTTTTGATATCACGCTTCGTCCGGCTCACATCGCGCTGAGTCGCATAATCGGCATCGATCCCGCGGAAGGTGACCGTTCCCTGCCGTTCGGCGCCGGAGGGCAGACGCACGATCATTTTGTCCCCAAGATGAATACGGTCGATATAAGTCTCCTCCACATCGGCGCGCACCCAGAGGTTATCGGGATCGATGATCGTGACGATTCCCTGGCCGGGATTGACCACTTCACCCTGATACGCGGCGCGGACATCGATGGTGCCGTCAAGCGGTGCCCGGATCTCAGTGTACTCGAGATGTACCTTGGCTTTGTCTTTCTGCGCGCCGGCGGCGGCGAGTTGATGCGTATACGCGTCGAGTGCGGCTTTGCGCGAAGCAATCTGTTGCGCATTTGATTTTGCGAGGGCGACGGCGGATTCCGCCGCTTCACGCTGTTTGCACATCGCATCGAGATGCGCCTTCGAGCCATCGTGCGCCGTGCGGGACTGGTCGTAAGTCTGCTTCGGATCGACTCCTCGACGATAGAGATCCTGCTCACGCTCATAGTTCAGCCGCGTATTTTCTTCATCGGCCTCGGCCTGACTCACTTGCGACTGGGCTGCGGCGAGGTTGGCTTCCGCCTGCTGGATCTGGTTATTCGTCTGCTCTTCCTGGTACTGCAGATCGGCCTTGGCCTGCGTGACCTGGGAAGCGGACTGTTGCTCGCTATTCGCGTAGAAAGACATGTCCGCCTGATATTCCTGAGGCTGGATCACGCCCAGAAGTTCGCCATGTTTCACTTCGTCGCCCTCCTTGACGCGCAGTTCCTGCAGGCGGCCGAGGATCTGCGAACTCACGATGACGTCGTCGGTGGTGACGATGCCCGTGATAATGATTTGGTGCGGCTGATAAGTGGTCGCGACGTAAATACCTGCTCCAATCGCTAAAAGCAGGGTGATAATGAGGATGCGGCGTTTCATGGCAGCGGAGCCTTCGGATCGGCAAACAACCCGTAGCGGACGAAATCGAGCACCTCTTGTTTTCGGCGATCGAGGTTCGCTTTGTTGTATGCGTCTGTATGGCCGAGCAATTCGAGCACTGGGGCGGAGGTGAAATAGAAGACGACGAGAGCGGCAAGGGAGACGGCGGAATGCAGTTCGCTGGTCTTGCGGAATTCCCCGCTGCGCACACCGCGCGCGAGGAGCTTTTCGACCGCCTGGCTGCGCGGCTCGATGTGTTTGCGGATGATCTCCTTCATTGCCTTGCTGCCGCTCGACATCAGTTGCTGAAAGAGGGGCGCATAGACCATGCGCGACTGAACAAAATCAAAGTGCAGCGCTACGTATTGCAAGAGCACAGCACGTGCGGAACCGGGGCTGTTGAGCACTTCGAGCGCGGCCCGGTTGAATTCCATGATGTGCTCCTCCATCACCGCCTTGTAGAGGCTCTCCTTGTTTTTGAAGTAGTAGTAGAGGAGCGCCTTGTTCACCCCGGCCTCAGCCGCAATGGCATCCGTGCGAGCGCCGGCTAATCCGCCTTTGGCAAAGATCTTCCCCGCCGCGGCAAGAATCGCGGCCCGTGTTTCCACGGAACGCGCCTGCTGACGCTGGCTGGATCTGGATTCGGTGTGGCGCATGAAATTAACTAACCGGATAGTTAATTTCTTGCATGGGGTGGGAAAGGCGTCAAGCGGGGACTGGAGTCGGGACGGGTTTTTGGGAGTAGCGCCATAGTGGAAGCGGCGTCCCGCCGCTTGAGGGCGTTGATTTTACGAACGTGGGGATCTTTCCAACGGCGCCTTTCCCTCGTTACCTCACTCCGTAGGTAATGCCTTTTCGGCAGACACTCTTGTGTTCGGTGGGCAGGGCAAGATGCTCCGCTTGATCAAGCGACGATGTGCTTCAGCAAAGTGTCACCGAGATACTTAACGGAACTCGCCTTCTGTGCATTCAACGCGCCTCGCCTCCGCCACCGACACGGGAGTGTCGCCGAAGTGGCATTACCCCACGGGAGTGGGGTAACGAGGGGAGGGAGCGTGGATGATAAGATCTGAGCTCGTAACCGAAGCCCTCAAGCGGCGGGGCACCGCTTCCACTATGGGCTCTTTCTACGATCGCGCCTTCATCCGCGCTATTGGATAATGATGAAGATGAAGATGATGAGGAAGAGGGCCTCCGCTAAGCCACTTACTTCCCCGAGTAAGTCCGCATCGTCCATTCCATCCCGCTCGTCGGCGCTGCTTGCACCGATTCCAAAATCCGATCCACCAGCGGACGATCCGGCGACAGCGCGCACACCGGATCCGTTGCCGCGGGATTTCCGGTGAGCAACGCCGCCTGGCAGCGGCAGCCGCCGAAATCGATCTCCCGACGTGGACATGACTGGCACGGCTCGGGAAGCCACTCGGTGCCGCGGAAACGGTTGAAGCTTTCCGATTCGCGCCAGATCCAGCCGAGCGAACGCTCCCGCACATTTTCAAATCGCAAGCTGGGAATCGAAGAGGCGGTGGGGCAGGGGAGCACGTCGCCGACGGGATTTACCGACAGATAGCGCTGTCCCCAACCTTGCATGCACGGCTTGGGCCGATCTTCGTAGTAATCGGGCATGACATAGAAGATATCCATGCGCCCGCGCAGGCGTTCCTTGGCGGCGAGGCCGACTTGCACGGCCCGTTCGGCTTGAGCCCGTGTGGGAAGTAACTGTGCGCGGTTGGTATATCCCCAGCCGTAGTATTGCACATTGGCCAGTTCCAGCCGTTCCGCGCCGACCGTTTCGGCAAGGGCGATGATTTGTTCGAGCCGATCGATATTCGCGCGATGCAGCACGACGTTCATGCCGAAGGGGATGCCCACTTCGCGCACCATCGCGGCAACGGCGAGTTTCCGCGCGTGCGCTTTGGTTCCGGCGATGGCATCGGCGAGCGGTGCTTCGTCCGACTGGAAGCTGAGTTGGAAGGAATCGAGCCCGGCATCGTGAAGTGCCTGGGTGCGGGCGGCATCGAGTCCGAGACCGCTGGTGAGCAGATTTGTGTACAGCCCGGCATCACGCGCGGCGGCGATCAGTTCGGCGAGATCGCGCCGGGCGAGCGGTTCACCGCCGGAAAAGCCCACATGCAGCACACCAAGCTCCGCCGCTTCACGAAGCACGCGCCGCCAGTCATCCGTGGAAAGTTCTTCACCACTTGGCCACGCCGTTGGATTCGAGCAATACGGACAATGCAGCGGGCAGCGATAAGTCAGTTCAGCGAGCAGCCCATAGGGACGCGCGTTCACGATTCGAAAGCGATAAGATTGCGCTGCCGCAAATCGCGCAGGCACTCCAGCACGTCCGGCGCAACATCCGTGGCCTGCGCCTCGTATTCCGCGGCCAGCGATTCCACGATCTGAGTGACGGTCCGGACGCCATCACAAAGGGCGACGATGGCGTGCGCGGTTTCATTCAACTCGAGCAAACCTTCCGGATAGAGCAGCACCGGCTGATGAGTCACGGGATCGTCCCGCAACCGCACGCGTTTGGCCAAAGCCGGCCGATCGTGAGCTTGCGGATCACTCACGGGGTCCACCGAGTTGAGGAGCGTAGTGCCACATGATGGCGTCCAGCATCGTCCAGAGGATGTCGCATTTCAAAGACAGCGCGCGCACGGCCGCTTCCTGCATTTCGCGGCTCCGGCAGTACTCCAGCGTGTAAGCGAGCCCTTCATCGGAATCGCGCCGTGCCTGGGTAAGCCGGCGCTTGAAATAGTCGAAGCCCCACGATTCCACCCACTTGTAGTGCGTCTCGAAAGCCTCAAGCCGTTTCGCCATGAGATCCGGAGCGAAGAGTTCGGTGAGCGACGACGAGATGGCGATGGGCCACGGTTGCGTGCGCGCGAATTGCACATAGGCATCCACTGCGAAGCGCACCCCGGGAACGAGATGCCGATGCTCCAGCAGCTCCTCCCGCGGCAGGCCGCTCGCTTCGCCGAGGCGCAGCCACGCTTCGATGCCGCCTTCATCGCCGGTGGTGCCGTCGTGATCCACGATGCGATGCATCCACGTGCGCCGGACCTCGCGCAGCGGACAGTTCGAAATGATCGCCGCGTCTTTGACCGGGATGCAGCACTGGTAATAAAAGCGATTGGCCACCCAGCCGCGGATCGCTTCCTGCGAAAGGCGACCGGCATTCATCTCCACGTGGAAAATGTGCCGGTGATGATAGGCGCGCGAGCCGATTTCACGCAGCTTGTCCGTGAAGGTTTGACGGTCCCACGGAGTCGTATCGCTCATAATTCGAAGGAGAAGCCATCCGATCCCACGAGGACGCCCGCGGCATCGAGCGCCGCGCGTTCGGATGAATCGGGATGGAGGATGGGGTTGGTATTATTGATATGGACGTAAATCTTCCGTTGCGCACGCCGGGTGCGCAAGAGCGGCAGGCTTCCTTCGCTGACGGGCAAATGCCCCATCTCCGCAGCGCTGCGTGCCCCAGGCTGGATTGCGCGCAATTCCTCGGGCGACCAGAAGGTGCCGTCGAAGAGAATGGCGTCGGCTTCGTCCATCGCGCTTTCCAGATCCGGCGTCGTCGCCGCGACATCGGAGGCCACGAGCAGCCGTCCGCCGGTGCGTTCATCCCGGATCTCGTAGGCGATGCTGTGTCCATCGGGAAACTGCGACGGCTGCCGAAGATAGCGAGGCGGACCGCCGGGAAGCGCGATGCTGCGGTATCGCAGACCGGTTGGCTCAGTCCCATCGAGAAGGGGAGAGAATTGCGCGCCGGGTTCGATCCACGACACTTCCGCGAAAGCGCCGACCACGTGGTGAAAATTCAGGCCGATTTCGAGTGACTCGCGCACTGCCGTCGTGGCCCGGATTTCGAGACGTCCGCCTTCCCGCAGGAGAATGAGGCCGAGGACGTGATCGAGATCGGCATTGGTGAGGAGCACCCCGCGAATCGGTGTATTGCGGGCCGACGAAGCCGCGGGCTGCAGCGCGGGAAAAGCCTCGATTTGCGCCCGGAGATCGGGAGAGGCATTGATGAGAAACCAGCGGGTGCCATCCGCGCTGATCGCGACGCTGGATTGGGTGCGCGAGAGAATTCTACCAGCTCGAGCAGCCTGGCAGTTTAAGCAGGAACAATTCCATTGCGGCGAACCACCGCCCGCCGCAGTTCCAAGAAGCCGGACGTAAATGTGCGCCTCCCGCGTTTTCCTCTGCTAATGGGCTGGACTCAGAGCCGCCGCGTTACTTCGCGCCGGCGTAGCACGTGCATTCGAAGAAGATCGGCACTTCCTTGATCGCGGGCTTGGTCCACTGCTTCTTCTTGCTGGGCGTGTTCATATGAGGAGAGAGGAGAGGTTTATGATAAAACCTGTGACGGGTGGTAATCTTGATGGGTTTTTGCAAAAGGCAAGCGCGTTTGGGGCGGCGGGCGGCGGTATGACGGTATTTCCGGGGTTGGTGAGGGCGGCGCTTTTGACTAACGCAAAGATTGCGGAGGACGCGAAGGTCCGCAAAATTTGAGAGGGGAAGGAGTTATGCCGGGCGTACCCCGCGATCTGTCGGACAAATTAGCGTCTCTCGCCGCCACGCGACACAGGAGTGTCGCCCGAGAGGGGGCGCAAAGATCGCGGAGATTTCTTCACTAATCTTTGCGCACCTTTGCGTTAAGACTGCCTCACCTCTTCACCCAAAGCCTGGTCTCACGGAATTCGCTTGCCCGTCCCGCCAACCCTATCGCAGCATCGACGGCAGTTCTTTGCGAGTCACATGACGAATGCGGTTGGATGAAAGGAATTCCGTGAACAATCGGAAGCAGTTTCCGCTGCTGTAACTGGATACAAATCCCTGAAGGCCAATCTTTGCGCACACGCGCGAGGGTGAAGGCAGGGAGGAGGAGGGCGATGTCGCTCGCGACACTTCGCCGAAAGCCAGGAGCCAGAACATTTTCTCCGCCCGCTCTCATTCGTGCCGTCCCGGGAGTCCGGGGTGCGGCGCGTCAAAACTTCCTCGCGAAAAAAGGAAGAATGAGGGATCAGCCTCTCCGCCGCGGCGTGCCGTGTCGTGTTCTGGTCTCTCCTCCAAACACAGACACAAAATATGACCATCCGATCCACCTCTCTCCGGGGCACCTTCATCGCGGCGATTTGCACCGCGGCACTCGCACCTTGCTCGCTTCACGCGGACTGGACGACATTCAGCCTGTCCCCCTTCACCCAGACCTTTGCCTCTTACCAAGTGGCCAACCTGCCGGACGGCCGGTTCGTCTACGGCTCCACAAATTCGCTGAGCCTTCAGACCACTTTCGGCAGCGCTCCCTTTACCAGTTACAGCGGCGTGCCTTCCTGGGATCCATCCGCTGTCGCGGTCGAGAGCAATACGCTGGGTGTCGTCGGTACCGGGATGTTTGGCGCTACCAATATCTATACCTTCAATCCGTCCAGCACATCGACGGCCTTTACCGCAATCCCGGGCGTCACGATCCAGAACTACACGATGACCTTCCGGGATGCAGCCAGCCTGTATGTCGGCGGTGGCAATGGCTCCGCATCAAATGGGTTCGGACAGGATAACTCCGTCAGTTATGTGAAGCTCGATGGCTCCGCGAACAAAGTCATCATCGATAACGTTTCCAGCTTCAGCGCCGGAATCGCCCTCGATGCCGCTGGCAATCTATATGTTGCCGATGACGACGACCTGAAGCTCTACAAATTCACCCCGGCGCAATTGACCCTGGCGATCACGGGCAGCCCGCTCGCTATTACCGACGGCACCTTTGTGACGACCCTTCGCGCCGATGGCTCCATCGCTGTGGATTCAATGGGACGAGTCTGGTCTGCCGGATTCCAGATCAACGGGATCGACATGTATGATCCGTCCAACAACAGCTCGGAGAATTTCCTGCCGGGATTGGACAACGATGACTATGTCGTCTCCACTTTCTCAAATGGCACCGATGGCTATGTCGCTTACCTCAATGCCAGTGGTTCGAATGCAGGGTCTTCCGTGACTTACGGCTATCAAAAGACAGTTACCGTCGTGCCCGAGCCCGCTTCCGCCGCGCTGCTCACCGGCGGTGTGGCGTTTGTGGCCAGCCTTCGTCGTCGCAAGGCATCCCGCGCGGTATGAAGGCAAAGCTCCTTCCCTTTGCCGCCGGGCTCTTGAACGTTGCTCAAGCCTGGGCGGGCGGGTACGCGCCGGCGGTTGGCCAACCCGGCTCCACAGCCATTGCGGCTGGTGACCCGGGATTTGTCGAGTGGGCGAGCGGTTATACGAATTTCTCGCCCGGCCTGCAGGATATCTCGAATCCATCGCTCGGCCTGGCAAGTTTCGGCACCCCGGCAAATGCCCTCGGACATGCCGATGTCGACCTCAGCACGGGATTTACATCACCGGTCGTCAGCCTGGGGGACGGCGGCAGCATCACACTGACTTTTGACAAGCCGATCACGAATGGCCCGGGGCCGGATCTCGCAGTCTTCGAGAATTCCTTTTCCGATACCTTTCTCGAGCTGGCCTTTGTCGAAGTGAGTTCGGATGGGCAGCATTTCTTCCGGTTTCCCTCCGTGTCATTGACGCCGACCTCCAGCCAGGTGGGATCCTTTGGAACGCTCGACCCGACGAATCTGAATAACCTCGCGGGAAAATATCGCGGCGGCTACGGCACGCCGTTCGATCTCTCCGATCTGTTGGGAATCACCGATCCGAACCTCAATCTGAATAACATCACGGAAGTCCGGGTCGTCGACGTCGTGGGATCCATCAATCCCTTGTATGCGAGCCACGATTCCCTGGGGAATGTCGTGAACGATCCGTGGCCGACTCCGTTCGCTTCGAGCGGTTTCGATCTCGATGCAGTGGGCGTGCTGAACGTCGTGCCAGAGCCGGCCAGCGCTGCTTTGCTCGGGGCCGGAGCTGTACTGCTCTTGAACCGCCGCCGCCGCAGACGCGGAGGGTGAAACCAAAACGGATTTTGCCATGGAGAAAAAAGCGCGATTTCTCGAGCCGGCTGAGTATTTCGTGCTGAGTTGGTTCGGGAGCGGCGCGATTTTGGAGAGCGGTGTTAAGCCTTGGGCGCAGCACCGCTTTCGGAAGGGGAAAGTCCGCGGGTGTGCGCACGGTAAGTTTCGCCCGAAATCACGCCTGGGGTCGAATCCTCAGTCCGACGTGGCGTTTACGCTCATCGAGCTCCTCGTCGTCATCTCCATCATTGCCGTGCTCGCCGCGCTGCTCACGGCCGGGGTGATCTCGGCGCACGCTTCCGCGCAGGCCACGGAGTGTGCGGCGAATCTTCATCAGCTCGCCGCCGCCAATGCAGCGTACGCTGCCGATCACAGCGGCCAGTTTGTCGCTGCGCAGGATCCGACGAATCTCATTCGCTGGCATGGTGTACGCGGCGCGGTATCCGGAACCTTCGATCCGACGAAAGGTCCGCTCGCGCTCTATCTCGGAAAGGAAGGGCGCGTGAAGTTATGCCCGACCTTTCGCGATGCGTTGACCGGAAAGGAGACGTTCGAGCAGGGGAGCGGCGGATACGGCTATAACGAAATCTATGTCGGCGGAACTCCGTCCGATTATTACAACGGCGAGCATATCTCAAATATCCGGCACCCCGTACAAACGGTGATGTTTGCCGATACTGCCTTTGCCCGGGCGGATGGGGTGCAGGAGTATCCGTTTGCCGAGCCGTTTCAGTGGGTCGATCCCGCGGGACACATGGCGGGCGCGATGTCGGCCAGCGTGCACTTTCGCCATGCGGGCAAGGCGAATGTCGCCTGGTGCGATGGGCACGTGACCGCCGAGTCGTATACCACCCTGGACGGGAATAACTATTACGGCGGTGATGCGCAGAAATTTAAGATCGGCTGGTTTGGGCCGAGCGATGACAACGGCTATTGGAATCCGCGGCGAGGGGACGAGTGACCTCGAAAAAAATGTGCGTCACCATGAAACGGCGCTTTGCCGTGGCGCCGGGATTCGCGAAGCTGGTGAAGATATGCCGCTGACACCTGCTGAACTCGCCGCTTTGCGGCAGGACTATTCACTCCATGGATTGCGCCGTGCCCAACTCGATCCGGACCCGATTCGGCAGTTTCAGAAATGGCTGGAGGAAGCGCATGCCGAGAAGAATCCGGAGCCAAATGCGATGACCCTCGCGACCGTGGATGCCGCGGGATCGCCCTGGTCGCGCACGGTGCTGCTCAAGATCTGCGATGATCGCGGGTTCGTTTTCTTCACGAATTACGATGGCGCGAAAGCCGTGCACCTGGCGCGGAATCCCAATGCCGCGCTCACGTTCTGGTGGCCTCTGTTGCAGCGTCAGGTAAATGTGACGGGTATCGTGGAAAAGACCTCGCGCGAGGAGAGCGAAGAGTATTTCCACACCCGGCCGATCAAGAGCCAACTCGGGGCGTGGGCATCAAAACAGAGCGAGATCATTGCCAGCCGGGCCGACCTGGAGCGGCAATTTGAGGAAGCGCATGAACGCTTCGGGGAAGAGAGCATCCCCTTGCCGGATAACTGGGGCGGATACCGCCTCCAGCCGCGCACCATCGAATTCTGGCAAGGCCAGCAAAGCCGTTTACATGACCGCCTTCGCTATACGCTGCAGGAGGGTGGGGGATGGCAGATCGAGCGGCTTTCGCCGTAGAGTACATGCCGTCCGTCCCCCGGCCACGGAGCTGACGAAGCAGCTCCCTCCAACAAGCCGGGCCTCCATAACCCGGACCTCCACCAAAAGCTGAACTCGCCTTCCCCGGCCGGTCCCCGGTGTGTGGAGGGCGCTGCTTCGTCAGCGCTGTGGCGTGGGCGGGGGAAGGCGACAGATGCCCGCCTACACAACGGTAACGTCGATCTCGTGCAGCGGGGTCGGATGCGTGCCGGTAAACTTACCGTTGAGCACCAGGACCAGCCCATCGATGAGTGTATCGCTATCCGCGTTCGGGGAATCGGCCAGCTCGTAGGTGGAATTGGCGCCACCCTCATTATAGTCCCAGGCACGGTTGCCATTGAGATCCGCGCCGAGCACGCTGACATGCAGCCCGGAAATCGCGGAGACGGCATTGGTCGATGCCAGGTTGGCGTTATTCACCCGGCCAGCCACGATCGTGGCGATGCGGGTCGCGGTCACGGTAGAGATGGAGCCATTCTTCGAAATATCGATGCCGGAAGCGCCCGACGCGCCCGCCTGGCCGGCGACCAGACCGCCCATGCCGACTGTGGTGGAGGTCGTATTGAAGGTGGACGTGAAATCGCCGATGTCCCCCATGACCTTAATCTTCGAGATAGAGCCGCCTGCGCCGCCCGTCGCACCTTCGCCGCCATCGCCGGCGGCAATGATGCGGACGAAATCGGAGACCGCGCTGAGCGTGAGACCGGAAATCGAGGAACCGTTGCCCCCGATGCCGGCGACTGCGCTGCCGCCATGCGAACCATCGAGATAGAAGGTATCGACCTTGCCCGAGATATTCTTGATCAGTCCTCCATTGCCGCCCTTGGCGCTAGCTCCTGATCCGCCGTTGCCACCCAGCGCCGCCTCGATCCCGAAATTGGCGCCGGGACCATTGAGCACGAGGCCATTGATTGAACCCGTATCGCCACCATTGCCCGTTGCTCCATCTCCCTCGCCGCCGGCACCCGGTGCAACGTGAATGGTGCTGCTTGTATTGACCGAGGCCGTAATAGCCACCGCCTGGAAGCCGCCGCCCATGCCGCCATTGCCACCGGTGTCTGCATTTCCCCCGTTACCACCGTAGAACGAGAAATCGCCGCCGATATAGCCGCCGATTTTCAGGGTCACATTGGAAACATTCGCCGAATTGCCCCCGTCCCCTCCATTATTCGCGTTGCCCCCGTTGCCCGAGGAAATTTGGGAGTTATCGGAATAACCATCGTTCAGAGTGAGGGAGAGCTTGGAGACGGACCCGGCGTTTCCGCCTGAGCCATTGCCCGTCGTGACCGAGCCGCCGCTGCCGGCATCCAAGTGGAAGGCGCCGTCGATCTTGTCGGCAGCGAAGAAAGTGATCGTGGAGACCGAGCCACCGCTTCCGCCGGCGGCACCGGCCCCATTTCCGCCGCTTCCCGCGTCGAGTGTCACATTGCCGTCCTGCCAGCCCATGAATTTCACATTGATGGCACTCAGCGAACCGCCCGCGCCACCGGCTGCGGCTGTGCCTGCCGACAGAGTGCCGTTGCCACCCGTGCCGCCTAGGAATTTCACATCGCCGAAAATCGTGCTCAGCGTTTTGCCCTGAATCAGGGAAACGGATCCGCCGTTTCCACCAGCTGCGTCGGTTCCACCACCGCCGCTGCCCGCCTGGAACACGAAATCTCCGTCCAGATAGTTTATCGAGTAATTGATCTTGCTGACGGACCCGCCGTTTCCACCGGCGGTTCCGATTCCTGAGCCACCGCCGCCCGCCTGGACCTTTGAATCTCCGTCAACGAGGTTCGAAAAGTAACTGAACTGGCTGATGTCGCCGCCATTTCCGCCGCTACCGCCTGAGATTGCGCTGCCACCCATACCGGACTTGATCGTGATGTCGTCGGCGCCACCATTGAGACGAAGCGACGATTTCGTGATCGATCCGCCATTGCCCGAGGCGGCAAATTTGCCCGCCCCGCCGTCGCCGGCGGCGAAGGTGATGCTATCGTCCACGTAACCGAGTGCGACGAGATTCGTCGAGGTGATGCTACCCCCATTGCCGCCCTTGCCTCCATGGTCCTTATCCAGACCCGCGCCATTGCCGCCGCCGCCGGCCGTGACGTACAGGCCGTAGTAGCTGTCCGTCACGTTGACGTTTACCTTGGAGATATTCCCGCCGCTGCCGCCGTCGCCTCTCGTAGACACGCTGCCTCCCTTGCCGCTGAAGACGGTGACGTCGTGTTTGACGTTTCCGGTCATCTTTACGGATATGCCGTTGGCTGAGCCGCCGTCGCCACCGCTTCCCGTGGTGGCGGTTCCGCCATCGCCCGGGGTCACGTGGACGTAGCCATTGATATAGGCGCTTTGCAGGAAAAATCCGCTGATATCACCTCCGTGGCCGCCATTGCCCGAATTGCCCGCGACGCCTCCGTGACCTGCATGCAAGTTCAGATTTCCGTCGATACCCGTTCCGTTCACGCCCACCCCCGAGATCTGACCGCCGTCGCCGCCGTTGCCCGTGGCTCCTCCTCCATCACCGCCATCGCCCGCCGTGAGTGTGATCGCACCGGCTTGGCCAAAGGCATCGAGGGTAAATTGCGAGATCGAGCCGCCGGCTCCGCCTGACCCGGCATTCGAGGTTCCTCCTTCGCCGGCTGTGAGATTGATGTTGCTTTCGCTTGTGGTGGTTTCCACGACAAAACCGCGAGTGATGGAGCCGCCGGACCCGGCCGTGGCGATGACTGCGTTTCCGCCAGCACCCGCCGTGATCGACATGCTGACTGGAGACGCCAGAACGATGAGTCCGGTGATGCTGCCGCCATTTCCGCCGTGTCCGTCATTGCCCGTTGACGCGGCTGCCGCGCCCACCGCACCGTCACCGGCATGAACGGAGTGCGTGCCGTTTGCCAGTTGCACATTGTTGATGCTGCCGCCATCCGCACCGGCGGTGGTAACGGGAAAGACATTGGTCGCTGAGTTGGCGCCACCATTATAAGACTCCGACACTTGTGCCGCTGTGCCGGCCAGAACGCTGCCGCCGACGCTCAATTGCGAACTTCTGGCTCCGGCCGCGGAGGTGATGGTGACATTGTTTATGGAACCACCGGCGAAGAGATCGCCTGCGATGTGTCCCTTCACGATCAATCCACCGATATCGCCGACGACGCCGGTCGGGCTGAAAGCGAGGGCGTTTGTGCCGGCTGTCACTGCGGTTCCCACGGGGCCGTTCACGTCTCCAGTGATCGACGCCACGGTACCGGTGGCGACGGCGAAGCCGGTGAATTCGTTCAGGTCGAACTTGCCGATCCCGTTCGTATCGGTGAAGAAAGCGATCGCCGCGCTCTTGGTGACTTTGACGAGCGTGACGTCTCCCTTGTCGAGGACATGGTTGCTGTTGAGATCGTAGACCAGGGTATCGCCCGCATGAAGATCCACGGAAGCGGTCGCGTGTGCCGCCGTGGTGGCGGTTGCATCATTCACGGACTGACCCTTCGAATCGACGACCGACAGATCGGTTCCGCTGACAAAGAAAATGGAGGGGGCGATGCGGGACTCGAGAATCTCGATGCGTTGCGAACGGGCAGTTTTGATCATGCGGGCGCGGATTGTGCCCGAATCGGCCACGGCAAATCAATAGCGCGATGCCCCAGCAGTGAACGATTCCTGAGGCCCCGTGTTGTTAACTAATGTTTTGCGCGGGACGATGATAGATACAAAGACCTACTTTGACGAAACGGAATAAACCCCGCCCCAATCTGCCGGTGGCGGATCTTCCATAAAATCCCGGCAACGCCGCAGCAGAACGGCGCTCGGGGGATCCTCCCGATGTGCTTCGAGGATCGGTATCGCTCGAGCGAAGTCGCCGGCTGCATAGGCGGCAAACGCCGTTTCGTAAGCAAGCACCGCTTCCGTTCGCAGGCCCTGGCATTTGCTGCCCAGCAGCTCATAGATTTCGATGGCGTTCACCTTGCCTTTCACCGCGACGCGATCAAGCAGGCGGAAATCGAAGTGATCACACGCTCGATCGGCGATATTGCGGCTGACGATGATCGCCGTGCCATATAGTTTGTTCAGGCCTTCCAGCCGCGAAGCGAGGTTCACGGCGTCGCCGATCGCAGTGTAGTTCATGCGATCGGGCGCACCGAAATGTCCGACCAACGCGGTTTCACAATGCAGCCCAAAGCGGGTTTCAAAGCGTGGCAGACCTTCCCATTCCGGAGCCTTGGCCAGCGCCTCGCCTGCCTCCTTGCAGCGGAGCGCGGCTTCACACGCCATCCGTTCGTGATCGGAGACCGGCTCCGGCGCATTCCAAAGCGCCATGATCGCGTCGCCGATATACTTATCGATCGTGCCGCGAGTCTCCCGCTGGATGATGCGGGCCATGACTTCCAGATAACGCCCGAGCGCGGTCGCGAGTTCGTTGGGGTCGAGTTGCTCGGAGTAACTCGTGAAATCTTTGATATCGGTGAAGAGGATGGAGATCTCCATCGGCTCGCCACCCAGCACCGGCTCGCTATTCTCATGGTAGAGACGGCGCACGAGCTCGATCGGCGCATACTTACCCATGGCCCGGATTGCCGTCTTGGCTTTCTCGAGGCCTTCGAGGACTTCGCCGACATCGTGAAATGCGGAATCGGCCGAACCTGGTGAGAAATCGAATGACTTCATCTTGCCGCTCTCTCTTATAATCCGGATCTGCGCGCGGCGGATCCCGCGGAAGACGATGCTGCTGCCGGTGGCGACGAAGAGAATCACGGCGAGCGAGACGCCGAGCAGGCGGCTGCGCATGGTGCTGAGCCGGCCAAGGTAGTAACTTCGCGGAACCACGATCCCGACAATCCAGTCCTGCGTATCCGGCAAGGCGCGAAAGGTGGTGAGATACTCCTCGCCATCGATTTTGAAATGCCCGAACCGGCTCGGCTGGCCGGGCTCCACGTCTTGTATGATGGGATCCCTCAGTGCGGTGGTGATGACAGCGGGTAAGTGGGCGGGTGCGATGCGGAGGTCGTTTTTGATACTTACCAACACATCCGCGGGGCTTATTCGTGTAATCAGTCTTCCTTCGTTGTCGCAGATAAAGACGCGATGAGGATCATCGGCCTTGGCGGAGACGAATTTCTTGCGGACCGCCGTGTCGAGTTGCCGGGTGAGGAGGCCCACGCGCAAAACGCCTGCGAACTGGCCGCCGGCCGTCTGAATGACTCGCTGGACACTGACCTCCGCACGCCGTTTGGATTCCGGAAGAGCAGAATCGAGCTGTAACCAATGCAGATCGCTCCACAGGAGTTGCCCGAAGAAATCTTTGCTGGCCGGAGTCAGAAAGGTGAGATGATTCGTCGGATCCTCCAAGGCATTCCCCGTTTCCCGTTGCGGCTGTGTACTCCGAAAATTTCCGCCGGCATCCAAATCCCAGCGTTCTGAAACAAAACCGCCATTTTCCTGGTGGATATAGCGGCCGCAGAGATGCTCTTGGTTATCCGCCCCAAGCAGGCGTCCGACGGTGACCTGTCCCCTCGGTGTTGCCGCCACCTGGAGCGATCCATCCGCGCCGAAGCCGGTTTTTTCCGCAAAGGTAAAAGTAATCTCGCCGATGTCGGCATCCGCGAGCAGCTGTGCGAAAAGGGTGGAGGCGGTGGGCAGGGGATCATGCGGGTCGACCAATCCACGCGCGGTTTGATCCTGAAACTGCCGGACGATCTCCGGCGCCCTGGCCAGAAAGTTCTCCACCCGCATGGCAATCTCGCCGCTCGCCTGATCCCGGATCCGCTCCGAACTTTCGATGATCGTGGCTTTCGAGGCGTCGAAAACGATGTAGAAGAGCAACCCCAGAATAACCCCAAGCCCCAGGAGGCTGAATGCCATGACCTGGCCAAGCGTGGGTTTCGGGATGATGATGGGAAATCTCAAGCGCGACCTTCCCTAGCAGAGAAGGGAAGAGGACCGGAGGAGAAAGAGAGGGCGGTCGTTCCGCCGTTTCTCGATGTTCGAACGGTTTAGGGGGAAAACACGCAACTCCCAACGCTAAACTCCCAACTTTCAGATGGTTCGCGGTTGTGTAGTTCCAAACTCACTTTCGGATTTGTCAGAGGGGCGTCGAACTCGCAGTCGTTGAATATTCGGAGTTTGGCGTTGGGAGTGATCCTGCAATCGATGCACTCCAGGTGGCGGGACGCCGCTTCTGCTACGGCTCTCCGCTACGCAGGGTAGCGCCGCTACTACCCCATTAAACGCTCGGCGTTATGACAGTGAGTAAAATTCCTCACCTCCTGGTGCAAAATGCACCAGTTGCATCACCTGCCCGTGGTATCGACTTTGTCGCGGTATGACAGGCTTGCGTAAAAATTTCCTGCGATTGCATCCCAAAAAACCCGTATTTTTCACCGCTCAAAAACCGAAAATTTGCGTCCTAAATCCCCGATCCGGACATCAACTCGCGCGCGACGTTCCGGCAAAGATTGACGAACAGACTCTCGGCGAAACTGAGTTTTTTCCCGCGCCGATGGAGGACGCCCCAGCGCCTCCGCAACCGGCGCCGGCCGAGGGGGAGAAATGTGAGTGAGGCTTGGCGGATCTCCGCGGCTGCAATCCACTTTGGGAGGAAGCCGATGCCAAGGTCGAGCCGCACAAATTGTTTGGTCGCTTCCTCGCTGCCGATCTCGAGAAAAGGCCGGATACGAATCCCTTCCTGCCGGAAGTAAGCTTCGATGAGGATTTCCGTTTCGCTTCCGCGTTCCGGAAGGATGAGGTTTTGCGCGGTTATTTCCTCACGGACGGCTTTGCGCTTCTGCGCCCAAGGGTGAAGCGGATTCACCAGAAAATGCAGCTCGTCCTCGGAAATCGGGATGAAGCTCGCATTGTGGGAAAGCGCCGGTTCGAGGAAGACCCCAAGGTCGACCGCGCCTTCTCCGATGGCATCAATCGCCTGCTGGCTCGTGCAGGGATCGATCCGGATCGTGAACTCGGGAAAGCTTTCCCGGAATTCACGCAACGCCGGCGGAAGGATGTACTGACAGGCGGTGATATTTGCCGCGATGTGAAGCTGCCCCTGCTTCCAATCGAGCCAGGAATGCAGCCGGGTGCGCGCGCTGGCCATCTGTTTCAGGATCTCTTCGGCATCGGCGAGAAACTCCTTGCCCGGCGCAGTGAGTGCCACTTTGCGCGAAGTGCGCTCGAGCAGGCGGCATCCCAGGTCTTTCTCCAGCACTTTGAGACAGTGACTCACTGCCGACGGAGTGAGTGATAACTCGTTGGCGGCACGGCTCAGATTCAACTGACGGGCCACGGTGACAAAGACGCGGAGGTGTTGAGTTTCAATGGAGTTATTCACGAAAGAGAACGTGGTGAGTCAGGTGCGGCGAAAAGTCGAAAAGCGTCCAGTGCGTAAAGTGGAAACATCTGTGAATCAATTTCATGTATAGATCAATTCAGATTCACGATTGGAAAACGGCGGGCGGTGGATAGGTCGTGGCATGTCCGATGCTAACGGCGCACTCCCGTGCTCGAACCCACGGATTCATCCAAATCACGGACACGACCAACCCGAGTCGCAACTAAACGCGACACGCTCCGGGTGGGATTTGTCCCCATGATCGATGGCGCGATTCTGATCGCGGCCCAGGAGCTTGGTCTCTTTGCCAGGCATGGAGTTTCTGTACGGTTACATCGGGAACTTGGCTGGGCCACGATTCGCGAAAAGCTCGTGCATGAGGAGTTGGATGCGGCGCATGCCCCTGCGAGCATGGCATTTGCGATTCATTGCGGCATCGCTTCCGTGCCGCGGCCCTGTCTTACGGGGATCATCATGTCGCTGAATGGCAGCGCCATTACCTTGTCCAATGAGCTATGGAAACTCGGGGTGCGGGACGCGGCTTCGCTTAAGTCACTGGTCGAGCGCGAACGTGGGCGGCGCATTTTTTCCTTCGGGGCGGTGCTGGGTCTTTCGACCCAGAACTACAATCTTCGTAAGTGGCTGCGGTCTGGTGGGATCGATCCCGATCGTGATGTGCGGATTCCAGTCATTCCTTCGCCTTTGGTTCATCAGACTTTGATTGAGCGCTATCTTGACGGCTTCTGCGTGGCGGAGCCATGGAATTCCCTCGCTGTGGCGGAAGGAGCTGGCTGGATTGCCGCGACCTCGGCGGAAATCGATCCAGGTCATCCGGAAAAGATTTTGCTCGTCCTCGAGAAGTTTGCCGAAGAGCGGTCCGGTGAGCATCTTGCGATGATTGCCGCACTTATCGAGGCAAGTATCTTTTGCGATAACCCGGCAAATCGTAAGGAACTGGTCCGCATCCTATCCCAGCCGCGTTATATCGACGTCGCGTCAAAAGTGCTGGAGTCATCATTGCTCGGGCCGCTGCAAATGGGGCGGGGTGAAAGCGATGTGACGGATTTCATCGTTTTTCATCGGTCCGACGCGAATATCCCCACCCGCGCGCAGGGTCGCCGGGTTTTCAATGAGATCCGGTCGGTAGGCCAGATTAAAGCATGCCGTGGCCTCCGGACCGACATCATCGGCCGGATTTTTCGTGAGGATCTCTATCTCGAAGCCAGCAAGCAGGTTGGCCTGCGCCAGGCGCCCGACAAAGGGGATTGGACCGCCCGAAAAGGTTCCAAACAGACGCCGGACTTATCGCTGACTCAACTTCCCCTAGCCGGGTGACTCACTTCCTCCCCAGGACGAGCCAACTGATTACAACACCTATGAAAAACCAGCACCAACCACCAAGCTCCATGCCCCGACGGCGGTTTCTCGCCGCCTCCGCCGCGCTCCTCCTGGCTGCCTCGCTGGGCGTCCAGGCGGAAGACTATCCCACAGCCAAAGTAAATACCACCGGCCTCGCCGTTACCGATACGACCGTTACGGTGGGCCAGTTGCATTCCGCCACCGGAACCATGGCGATCAGCGAAACCGGTTCCATCGAAGCCGAGCAACTCGCGATCGACCAGATCAATGCCGCGGGAGGCGTTCTCGGACGGCAGATCAAAGTCATCAAGGAAGACGGGGCGAGTGACTGGCCGACCTTTGCCGAAAAGGCGAAGAAGCTGCTGGTTAATGACAAGGTCGCCTCGGTGTTCGGATGCTGGACCTCGGCTTCGCGTAAGGCGGTGCTGCCGGTCTTCGAGAAAGAGAACGGAATGCTCTACTATCCCACCTTCTACGAAGGCCTGGAGCAATCGAAGAATGTCATTTACACTGGTCAGGAGGCTACCCAGCAGATCCTCGCCGGACTCGACTGGATCTGTAAGGAGAAGCACGCCAAGACGTTCTATCTCATCGGTTCGGATTACATCTGGCCACGGACGTCGAACAAGATTGCCCGGAAGCATATCGAAAACGTCCTGAAGGGGACGGTGGTGGGCGAGGAGTATTACGCCTTGGGCCAGACCCAGTTCGGCTCGCTGATCAATAAGATCAAGCTGAAGAAGCCGGATGTCATTTACGCCATCGTTGTTGGCGGCAGTAATGTTTCGTTCTACAAGCAATTAAAGGCCGCCGGTATTACATCGGATAAGCAAACCCTGCTCACCATTTCAGTGACGGAAGATGAGGCGCTCGGAATCGGCGGCGAGAATCTGAAGGGCTTCTATTCGGCGATGAAATACTTCCAGAGCCTGCAGAACGCCAATAACCCGGACTTCGTCAAGGCCTTCAAAGCTAAATATGGCGAGAAGAGCGTGATCGGTGATGTGACCCAGGCGGCCTATCTTGGACCGTGGCTCTGGAAGATGGCCTGCGAAAAGGCGGGCAGCTTTGATGTCGATAAAATCGCGGCGGCTTCGCCCGGAATCGAGTTCACCAAAGCCCCGGAAGGTTACGTGAAGATTCACGACAACCATCACCTGTGGAGCAAGCTGCGAATCGGCCAATGGCAGGCCGATGGACAGGCCAAGGTGCTTTACGAGTCGGATCTGATCGAACCGAATCCGTTCCCGAAAGGCTACCAGTAAGTCCTGTTTTCTCCCATGGCAGCCGCTTCGAGGTCCCATCCCGCGAAGCGTCTGCCGGTCAACTCTTTCCGCTACTTACGCAACGTGATTTCCACTTATGATAATTCTGGCCTATAGCGCTTCCGAAATCTGGTCGATCCTCGTGATGCAAGGTTTCGCCGGACTCAGTCTTTTCAGCGTCCTGCTCCTCATGGCCTTAGGGCTGGCGATTATCTTCGGGCAGATGGGGGTCGTGAATCTGGCGCACGGCGAGTTCATGGCGTTGGGCGCCTATATCGTCTATCTCTGTTCCGAGGTGGTGCAGAACCACATGCCAAGCCTGGCGCCGTACTATTTCGTGATCGCCATCGTAGTCGCGTTTCTAGTCGCAGGCATTGTTGGCGCGGGGGTCGAGTGGGGAATGATGCGGTTTCTCTACCGGCGACCGCTCGATACACTGCTCGCCACCTGGGGGCTGAGTCTCATCATGCAGCAAACCTTCCGCTCCATCTTTGGAGCGCGCGAGGTGACGCCGACGCTTCCCGAGTGGCTCATGGGTTCGTTCAAGCCGACGCAGAATATCGATATTCCGATCAACGGCGTTTTCGTGATGGCGCTTTCACTGCTGCTGACCGGCGGAATCACTCTTTTCATGTTTAAATCGCGGACCGGTCTGCATATCCGGGCCACGATGCAGAACCGCGCGATGAGCGGAGCGGTGGGGATCAATACCGGCCTCGTTGATCGGTTTACCTTCGCTCTTGGTTGTGGCATTGCAGGCGTGGCGGGAGCCGCCTTTACAACCATCGGTTCCACGGGGCCGGACAGCGGCCAGCGCTATATTGTCGATACCTTCCTCGTCGTGGTATTCGGCGGTTCGGCGAGCTTGCTGGGTACGGTGGCTTCGGCTTTTGGTATCGCGCAGGGTCAATCGATCTCCGAGTTCTTCCTCGAGGGCACCATGGGCAAGGTTGCGACTCTCATGGGAATCGTAGCGATCCTCATGCTTCGCCCGCAGGGGCTATTCCCGAGCAAGGTCCGGGTCTGACGTTTTTCACCACCTCATCTTCCACTCCTAAGTTATATGAAGAAAGTCTATCAACATCTCTTCGGCGGCAATGAAGGGGCACTGGGCCTCGTGATTCTTGCCATCATCCTGGCGGTGATTCTGCCGGCCTCGCTGGATATCTTTCGGTTGAATCTGGTGGGCAAGTATATCAGTTATGCATTCGTGGCCGTGGGCCTCGTCCTCTTGTGGGGTAATACGGGTGTGCTAAGTCTGGGGCAGGGAATCTTTTTCGGACTGGGCGGCTATTGCATGGCGATGTTTCTCAAGCTCGAAGCATCGGATCCGATCAGTACGAAGATCCAATCGACGCCCGGCATCCCCGATTTCATGGACTGGAATCAATTGACGCATCTGCCCGCCTTGTGGGTTCCGTTCAAGAGTTTCCCGTTTGCCCTTTTCGCAATCGTCGCGCTGCCGGCGCTCCTTGCCTACATCCTCGGTACGGCGATGTTCAAAAGGCGCGTTGGTGGTGTGTATTTTGCGGTGATTACCCAGGCAGTGGCGCTGATCGTTTCGCTTGGGATCGATGGAAACCAAGGCTACACAGGGGGAAGAAACGGCATCACCGATCTGCGGACGCTTCTGGGTTGGGACATCCGAACCAAGTCCGCCCAATATACTCTCTATTATGTAGCGGTGGCTCTGCTCATCGGTTGTATCCTGGTGGGAAGGATCGTTCTCTCAACCAGGATGGGGCGTGTGTTGCTTGCGATGAAGGAGCGAGAGGATCGGGTGCGGTTTTCCGGCTATGATGTCGCGAATTTCAAGGTGTTTGTCTTCTGTCTAGCCGCGGCCATGAGCGCGCTGGGCGGCGCGATGTTTGTCCTTCAGGTGGGCTTCATTTCGCCGTCGCTCGTGGGCATTGTTCCTTCGATCGAGATGGTGATTTTCGCCGCGGTAGGCGGAAAAATGTCCCTGCTCGGGGCGGTTTATGGAACGTTGGTGGTTAACACAGGTAAAAGCCTGTTCTCGGAGACGTTCCCGCAGCTTTGGTTATTCCTCATGGGCGGGTTGTTCATTGCGGTGGTGATGTTCTTTCCGAACGGCTTGGCTGGATTGTGGGTGGTGGTGCGGGAGAGATTGCCCGGTCTGAAACGAAGGGTGATACGGACGGCGGTCAGCGCTGCAACTCAGAGCGCGGTCATCCCGGCGAAACTGGCTAACTCTGAAGGAGGCGAATAGCCGTGGCGAATCGCACCGACTTCCTCCTCACGATTGAGGACCTTACGGTTTCCTTCGACGGCTTCAAAGCGGTTGACGGGTTGAATCTCTATGTCGATCGGAATGAACTCCGCGTCATTATCGGTCCGAACGGAGCCGGCAAGACGACGGTGCTGGATCTGATTTGCGGAAAGACCAAGGCGACCGCCGGGAGCATCGTTTTCAAGGATCGGCAACTCATCGGGCTGCCGGAGCACAAGATCGTGCATGCGGGCATTGGCCGGAAGTTTCAAACCCCTTCGATTTACGAGAACCTGACCGTCTTCGAGAATCTGGAGATCTCTTATCCCACGGGACGCAGCGTGATGGGATGCCTCGCTTTCCGTCGGTCCGAGGATGTAATCGAAAGGATCGAATCGGTTGCCAAGTCGGTCTTCCTCCAGGATTATCTTCATGTCGAAGGCGCATTTCTGAGCCATGGACAGAAGCAGTGGCTGGAGATCGGCATGCTGCTCATGCAAGACCCCGAGTTACTCATGCTCGATGAGCCGGTGGCCGGCATGAGCCCGGCAGAACGGGAGCAGACGGTCGAACTGCTCAAGCGGATCTGTGAAAAGCGGGCCATCCTGGTCATCGAGCACGACATGGAGTTTGTACAGAAGATCGCCCACCGGGTGACCGTGCTGCACCTCGGCAAGACACTGGCAGAAGGGCGGATGGAAGATGTTCGAAACAACCAAAAAGTCCGGGATGTCTATCTCGGCCACTAACTAACGATAGAGCGCCTATGTTGGAAGTTACAGATCTGCATGTGGGATATGGCCAGAGTGAGGTCATTCACTCGGCGAACTTTTCAGCGAAAAAAGGGGAAATCCTCGCCGTCATGGGACGGAACGGAATGGGTAAGACGACCCTCCTGAAATCGCTCATTGGCATGATTGGAGCCAGAGCGGGATCGATCAAAGTGGATGGTCAGGAGATGAACGGGCTGCCGCCGCATAAGCGTGTGCGTGGCGGCATGGCCTTCGTTCCGCAGGGGCGGATGATTTTCAGTGGCATGACCGTGCTGGAGAATCTTGTCTCGGGTGCGAAGGGGCCGGTGAGCAAAACGACTTTCGACGAGATTTACGGGCTGTTTCCGGTGCTTGCCGAGATGCGCAATCGAAAAGGGGGCAACCTCTCTGGCGGCCAGCAACAGCAACTCGCGATCGGGCGAGCACTGATCACGGATCCCAAGGTGCTGATTCTCGACGAGCCGACCGAAGGGATTCAGCCGTCCATTATCAAGGACATCGCGAGGGTGCTTCGACAGGTGCGGCAAATGCGGGACCTCACTATCGTCGTGACGGAGCAGGTCGTGAGCTTTATGATGGATGTCTGCGACCGGATGCTAGTCATGGATCGCGGCCGGTTCATTCATGAGGACCTCCGCGAGAATGTCGATGCGGAGAAAGTGAAGATGCTTTTATCGGTATGAGTGGGAACCCGCGCCATGAGTCACCCATCATTTACCGCGCTTTTCGCGCATCCGAAAGCCGCACAAGGGGAAGCGGCATAGAGGCCAGGACTGGGAACTTTTTCATCACCAAATAACACCATGCCAAATACACTGATCAAAGTAGACCTGAATGCCCCGCCGACGAGCCAGGAAGTGATCCATAATCGCTGGCACCCGGATATTCCCATGGTTGCCTGGGTAAAACCGGGTGATGAATTTCGCGTGGAGTGTATCGACTGGACCGGCGGTCAGATTTATAACGATGAAAGCGCGAATGATGTTCGCGACGTCGACCTGACAAAGGTTCATTACCTAAGCGGTCCGATCGGCGTGGAAGGCGCCGAGCCTGGAGACCTCCTCGTGGTCGATCTGCTGGACATCGGCACCTTGCCGGGGTCCGAGTGGGGGTTCACGGGAATCTTCGATCGCGCTAACGGCGGCGGCTTCCTGACCGATCATTATCCGGAAGCGCGCAAGGCTTGTTGGGATTTCCACGGAATTTACACCTCGTCGCGACATATCCCGGGAGTAGAGTTTGCCGGGATCATGCATCCGGGATTGATCGGGTGCCTTCCCTCCAAACCACTCCTCGATACCTGGAACAAGCGGGAAGCGGAGTTATTCGCCACGGCTCCGGACCGGGTTCCGCCGCTTTGTGCATTGCCGTATGGGCCAACGGCTCATATGGGCAAAATGACTGGTGCCGCCGCCGAAGCCGCGGCTGCGGAAGGCGCCAGGACCGTGCCTCCTCGCGAACACGGCGGGAACTGCGATATCAAGAACCTGACTCGCGGCTCGAAGGTGTATTTCCCGGTGTATGTCAGCGGAGGTGGTCTCTCGATGGGGGACATCCACTTCTCGCAGGGAGACGGCGAGATCACTTTCTGCGGGGCCATTGAAATGGCTGGTTGGATCGATCTCCGCGTGAATCTCATCAAAGGCGGCGTGGCGAAGTACGGAATCAAAAACCCGATCTTCCAGCCGAGCCCGATGGAGCCGAAATATCTCCGGCACCTGATCTTCGAGGGCATCTCAGTCGATGAATCGGGCAAGCAATACTATCTCGATCCACATATCTCCTACCGGATGGCCTGCCTGAACGCGATCGAGTATCTGAAGAAGTTTGGTTACACCGGCGAACAGGCGTACGCCATCCTCGGTACGGCACCGGTGGAAGGACGGATCAGTGGCATCGTCGATATCCCGAACGCCTGTGCGACGCTCTATCTGCCGACCGAGATCTTCAACTTCGATATCCTGCCGACGGCGTCAGGGCCGGTGCCGGGTGTTTCCGGCGAAGTGGATCTCGCCAGGACGAACTGATTTTTGGGAGAAGCACATGCTGACATGGCCGGGCCGAGTATTTGCGGCCCGGCCATGCACTTACTCGGCGAATAAATGAAGTGACGAAGTTTGTTATCGAACCATGCCTGTCTACGAATACGACTGCCCTTTTTGTGGTGAATTCACCGAATTACGTGCCATTTCGGAACGCAATAATCCCGCCGATTGCCCGGAGTGCGGCGGCTTGGCGGCGCGTGTGATCTCCGCGCCGTTTCTGGCCGTTATGCAGCCAGTGCAGCGAATGGCCGCGGCGCGGAATGAACGCAGCCGCCACGAGCCGCTTGTCGGCGCTGGGCGCTCCTGTTGCGATTCCGGGTCATGCGCGCACAAAAAGAAAGCGAAGAAACCGGGCGAAAAGCCTGCTCTTCAGGCCTCCACGAAGAAATATCGCCGGCCCTGGATGCTGGGGCACTAAGCGGCGGGCTGGCTGCCACGGAATGGGACCAATAGGACTCATGGGACGGATGGGACCTATGTGACAGGGAGCAAACGCCCGACCGAGGAATCGCGGGCGGAAAGGAGAGCGGGCTTGCAGCCCGCAGTGATGAGCGGCAGCACCAGATGGGGCCGCGAATCGATGGAACAAAACACCCCTGCGCGACAATCCAAGCCACCCCGGGCTGCAAGCCCGCTCTCCTTTAGCAGCCTTCGCCAACCTGTCTGCCTGACGCCCAAAGATGGGCGCCAGGCATTGAGAGGCCTTGGTCGCTGCTACGTCCATGAGAAGCGACCATGTCCGGCAGTCACTATAATCAAGGGAAACTCACAAAGACCGGCGGCTTGGCAAAGACGTTGCCCGCATCGTTGGTCAATGTGTTCGAGCCGGTTCCGCCGTCCGAATGGAATGTGGACTTGGTGGTAAGCAGCGAACTTGTGCCGTTACCGCCGAGCACCAGGGTGTCGTCGCCATCCCCGAGCGAAATCGTGACGGCTTTGGCCAGGATGGTTCCGGTATTTGTCGCGCCCGTATCGATCTTCACTAAGTCGCTACCGGCGCCGGTGTCGGCGAAGAAGGTTCCGCCAATGACCGTGTCGTCGATCTGAAGGGTGCTCGCGTCAGCGCCAAATTTTGCGCTGAAGTTCCCCGTCGCCGTAACCCGCGACAGGATGAGGCTATCTGCATCGCCAGCCGCGCTGGTCGAAGTGAAGGAGAGAGACGCAATCCCCAGGGAAGTGACACCGCCGGAGATGCCCGCGCTATTGGCTCCTGGTCCCAGAGACAGGTTGACCGCGCCGAGATTCCCGGAGCCCGTCAAGGCTACCGTATCTCCGCCTGCCCCGCCTGTGACAATGAAAGTCTTGGTCACGAAGTTCGCCACCGTGCCGGTCACACCGTTGGTCCCATCGCCCAGCTCGAGATTGATCCCCTGAGCCACTTTCACATTCGCGGCCCCCGTGAAATCCACCGTGTCATCTCCGCTGCCTGTGACAACGTGGATCGTCTGCTTCACCGTAAGGCCGCTGAAGCCGGTGATTCCGCCGCCGAGTACCCCCCCGCTTGACCCGAAACTGACCGCATTTGTACCGCCTCCCCCGTAGTAATTCACGCTGCCGACGACGGCGTTGCTGAAGCCGAGGGCGAAAGTGGTACTGGTCGTGGCGGGATCATTGGTCACGCTGATGCTTCCTGACACGGAACTGTTGACGAGAAAAATGGCGGTTTGGGCAGTGCCACTGCCATTTTCGATATCAATGGTGGAGATTTTGGAATTGATGAAGCCGACCTCGACATTGTTGGTGCCGGAACCGCCGGCTATCTTGGCCGTTTTAAAGGCTCCGCCAAAGGAAAGGATTTCCACATTATTGGTGCCATCGCCCATATCGGCAATCACGGATGAACTCGCGCTGATGCCGAGTGCTTCGACCCCGAGACTATCCGAACCGGCGCCCCCGGTATATTTGAGGTTGGTGACGGCTCCGCTGGCGAGCCCTCCAATTTCGACGTTGCTGGAGCTGCTGGCACTGGCATCGATGGTGATCGATTTGGCCACAAGTTGCAGCGTCTCCAGCATCAATGAGGCCGTGCCCGGACCAGTGACGATGGATATTTTTCCACCGATGCCGCCTGCTCCAAGCCCCGGTATGCTTGCTTCTTCGAAAGAGAGGTTGCCGGCGCCATCCGTGACCTGCAGGGCGCTGCCGATGCGTGTCTGATAGGAACTCAGGACGTAGGCAATGGCATCCCCGGCAAGTGAGGCTGAGCTGTCGAGGGTAATATTCTTGCCAACTGTGAAACCGCTGGTGGTCGCTATGTTGATTCCGCCGGAACCCGAACCCAGCGTGAGCGTAAGATTTCCCGCAACGCTAAAGTTGCCGCCGGTTAGCGCAAAGTTATCTGATCCGGTGCCACCGGTGTAGGAAAGCTGGCCGCCGACGTGAAAAAGGACCGATGCCGTAGTCAGCGAATTGGCTCCATCCCCCAATTGGAAAACGGCGTCCTTTGCTACTGAGAACGCGCCGGCTGCCACGGAGATCGTGTCCGCGCCCGAACCGCCGGTGACCTTGAAGCCGCCTTTGATCACCACGGTATTGACGTCGACCTCGTTGGTGCCATTGCCGCCGGCAATGGAGACGTCGCCGGCGACGGTCAAACCGACGAGACTGACGTGATCGCTGCCATCGCTGAGGTTTGCCGTGATGCTTTTCAGCGGTGCGGAAAAGGTGAGCGTATCGGTGTCCGTCGCGCCCGTCATATGGAAGAGCGTTCCCGTCGCTGCGTGCAACTGAAAGGTCGTGGCATCGAGGGCCGTGATCGAGAAATCGTGGTCTCCAGTGTCACCGGTGAGGCTGAGAGCCCCCTTGGTGAACGCCACGGTGACGAGAGCCGCCGGTGCGATGCGGGATTCGAGTAGTTCGATTCCAGAGTAACGGGAAGCATTACGCATAAGTGCGGCGGAGCAAAACAAAGAGTAGGGACAAAGGGAAGCGCCGAGAACAAGTCGTCTAAGCTTCACTAAGCTCGATCTTGACTTTTCCGCTGAATTCTTCCGAGGCCAAATTATGACAATTCTTAGTCGAGTTAGTAATGTAAGAAACTGGAGAGCAGTGACTTACCTCTTTTTCCGGATGAACCTGACGCGGCGTTGTCCGAATTTTGGAGTTCTCCGCTGTAAAGAGAGTGTGAGCCCTTCACACACTATGTTTGGAAAATCAAAGTTCATCATTCCCGCGTTCGCGGGATTTATTGCTTTCAGTGCTCTGGCCCCGGTGCATGCCGCGGAAGTCGATCGCCGGGAGCACCGCCAGCAGGAGCGTATTGCCGACGGGGTGGAAGATCGCGAACTGACCGCGGAAGAAGTTGGAAAACTCGAGATTAAAGAAGCCAGGATCAAGTATCAGGAACGCCGGGATCGTCTCGAACACGGAGGAAAACTTACCAAACGGGAGCGGGAACGCATCAATCGTGAGCTTGATCTGCTGAGCAAGCGCATCCACGAGGAGAAACACTGAGGTTTTTAACGGAACGTTGAGCGCTTCCTCTTTGCTTTTCTTTGGAGTTCAGCCTGGCTCCGGCGTTTGGGTCGAACGCCGGGGCCGGGCCTGACAAAAAGATGGGACACATCGGACCTATAGGACGGATGTGTCACGAGCGTCTGGTGAGGCCGCCTATCCGAGCGTGAAATAAAAGGTGGCGCCTTTGCCGACTTCTCCTTCGGCCCGGATCCGGCCGCCGTGGCGTTTGATGATTCTCTGGACGATGGAAAGTCCGATCCCGGTGCCGGGAAAATCGTTCCCGGTGTGTAACCGCTGGAAGGCGTTGAAGAGCCGACCGTATTGCACCATGTCGAAGCCGGCGCCGTTGTCGCGCACGTAATATACGGTTCCGCCTTCCTCCTGCGTGGACCCGAACTCGACGCGCGGCTGCTCGGTCTTGCTCGTGTATTTCCACGCATTGTTCAGCAAATTGCCGAGAGCGATGCGGAGGAGGTTTGGGTCCGCTTGCACAGTGGCACCTGGAGCCACGACACATTCGATCTGGCGTCCCGGTTCACGCGTGCGCAGATCGTCGGCGACGCGCTGGACCATGGCGCTCATATCGACGCTCTCGCGTTGCACGTCGCTTTGCCTCAGGCGCGAGAGCATCATCAGGTCGTTGATGAGCTGGGACATTCGCCGGGCGTCTTTGAAGATGTGCGCCACATATTGCCGGCCCTTTTCATCGAGATTGTGCGAATGCCTTTCCTGCAGGAGCTGGCAGAATCCCGAAATGCCGGTGAGCGGCGAACGGAGGTCGTGGGCCGCGGATTGTGCGAATGCCTCGAGCTCCTTGTTGCTCGCCTCGAGAGAAGCCGTGCGTTCCTGGACGATGCCTTCCAAATCTTCCTGGGTGCGTTTCAGATCGGTGATATCCGTCAGGACGCCGATCGCGCCCGTGACGCGGCCCTGTTCATCAGTAACATTGATCGCCGCGTCCGCGACCCAGCGCCGGCGCCCATCCTGTGTGTGGATGAGATTGTCGCTGCGCCAGCGCTTGAATTCTCCCGCCCGTCCGCGGCGCTGTGCCTCTGCCCAATCCAGGCCCTCTGCTTCGTCGTGAAGGAGGACTTTGACGGACATGCGGTGCCAGATTTCCGGCGTCAGTTCCTCGCGGCGATAGCCAGTGAGCTGGACGATACCTTCACCCATGAAGGTGTACGATTTCGTCGCGTAGTCATGGAAATAAGGTACGGCGTCGGCTGCCGTGATGGCGCGCCGATAGAGATCTTCCGTGTCGCGGATTTCCCGTTCGGCGCGCTTGCGTTCCGTGATGTCGGTGTTGGTGCCGATCAAGCGTTTCGCTTTTCCATCCCCACCGCGCTCGATCACCTTGCCGCGGCTGAGCAGCCACTTCACAGATCCATCTTTGCAGCGCATGCGGAATTCTGCTTGGAAATGTTCGCCTTCCCGCATCTGGCGGCGGATCGACTCGAGAGTGGGTTCAATGTCTTCGGTTATGGTCAACCGTTTCCATTCATCGAAGGTGTCGCTCACGTCCTCTTCGGCGTAGCCCAGGAGCGATTTCCACCGGGTCGAATAGTAGACCTTGTTCGTGTCGAGATCCCAGTCCCAGACGCCGTCTCCGACGCTATCATAGGCCAGGAGCAGCCGCCGCACATTCGCGCGCATGTCCTCTTCGGTGAGCTTTTGAGGTGTGCTGTCGATCGGCTGAATCGGGCGTTGCTCGACGGCTGTTGTGTCCTTTACCGGTGGTTTGGCGGCAACCGGTTGTACTGGGTCCGCCGACTTGGCCTTCAGTTCTCCGGCGAGCACGGGAAATTCATTTTCCAGCCGCTTCACGTGCATAAAAGCGCCCCAGTCTGCAAAGGCGCAGCGGGCGGCGGAGAGCAGCGGCAAGGTTTTTTCCGAACCGCCGTCGGAGAGATGAAAGCGCCCCGCGAGTTCGCAAGCCAGCGCTTCATCGTGCAGATAGCCGTTTTGGCGGGCTCCGGCTGCGGCTTCCTCATAGAACGCTGCCGCCTGATCGTGCTCGCCATGCAAGCTCGCCAGTTCCGCAGCCAGGAGAGCGGCTTTGTGTGCGAAATTCACCGGACACAGCACGGCCCAGGCCCGGAATTGTTCGAGATCGGCGCGGGCACGTGTCACGAGCTCCTTCCGAGCCTCGCCAGTCATGGTTGCGGCGAGCCGGGCCCGCGCGATGCCGCCGTGGAAGCGGTGTGCCGCCAGCATTGGGAAGCCGGTCATGAGCGAGCTGGCATCCACCGCGTCCGCCCGGCGCACCGCAACTTCCCAGCGCCGCGCGAGCACGGCCATGAGCGTGGCATACACTTGAACGCCCGCGCGAAAGAAGTTCGGCGCCTCGTTTGAAATGTTTTCCGCCGGATCCGAATCCGAATCCTGATCCGACGCAGTGCTTTCGCCGCGGAGGATTTCGATCATCCGGTGCATCGCGGCAAAGCTGGACTCGAATTTGAGGAGAGCGTTTTTGCGCATGCCGGCCAGTCCCGCCTCGGCTTCCTGCTGGGCTTCGGAAAGCGGAACGCCCGAATCGCCGGCGATGAAGGCGACGACGAAGTGCGTGAAGGCAGCGTGGATGGGATTTCCGCACTCCTGCAGCACGATGCACGCTTCCCGGCCCAGGGACAGGCTCTCACGCAGGGGCCGGTACCAATGGCTGCAAAACATCGTGTGATAGTGCAGCGTTCGGCTCAGCCAATAACGGTCTCCCTGGCGGCGGGCAGCGATCAGCCCGATGGCACCGACCGTGCGGGCGGTGGAATAGTCGTTTCTGAAAAGGATGTGGGCCTGGATCAGACGCAGGATGTTCACGCCAGCGCTCAGGCTGGTCCCGTAACGGGCCGTCCAGACGAAGGCGCGCAGACACAGCAACAAATAGGAGCGCCATTCACCGAGGAAGTAGAGCGAGGCGGCGACTTCGTTGACCATCGCCACCGCGGCCATCAAACGTGGATTGCCCATGGGTGGCAGGCTGGGAAGATTTTCCAGCGCGCCGGGCTTCCGCAGAAACATATCCGCTTCAGGCATGAGGAAAGCGATGTCACGTTCGATGCCCGCGGCATCGGGAGGAACCCCCATGCCCAGTTGGTTGAGGAAATCGAATCCGAGTTCCATGGATTCGCGATAGCGCCCTTGCATGAGGAACTGGTTGACCTGGCATGCTGTGCATTTGGCCAGGGCCAGGGGTGACGCGCTGGAGTTATTCAGGACTTTGAACAGGGTCTCCGCCTCGTCGAAATGACTGCTGGCGTGTGCGGCGAGCTGCGCTTCACGGTGCAGATCGAGCGCCAGGCCAAAGTGTGTTTTCCACGCATCCTCCGGGAGCAAAGCCAGGCCTGCGGAAAGAAAAGCATGCGCTTCGCCGAACGCGGCGGCCATGCGCGCTCGCGTCCCGGCGCGCAAGTGCAGTCCCGCTACTCCGATCCTCTCCGCGGGATCGGCCAGCAACGGCGCTGAGCCCAGGAATTGTGTGGCCGTCACGTAGATGCTGCCATTCAGGGCATCCACCGGTTCCGCCTGAAGGATGCGCCGGCCGGCTGCCAGGCGGGCGGCTGCCTGCTCTTGTGCCGGGACAAGGGCGAAAGCGGCCTGCTGCACGCGGTCGTGGACAAAGGTTGCGGTATCTCCGCGGATTTCAAGCAGACCTTCGCGCGCAGCGAGATCAAGCGCCCATAGAGCCGAACAGCCGACTGCCTCCGAGAGTAATTTGACGGTGAAGGAACTGCCGAGGAACGCCGCGGTGGAAAGGACTTTCCGGGCATCCTCATCGAGCTTGAAGAGGCGTGCCGCGAGCAGTTCGGCGACGTTTTCAGTTATGCCGGATTGCGCCACGGTTTCCGCGTTCCATTCCCAACGTCCTTCGCGCTTGGTGAGCGCTTCGGAATCGCAGAGATGCCGAAGCAGCAGCCGTATGAAGAATGGATTCCCGTCGGTCTTTGCGTGCATCGCATCCGCCAGGACGAGCACTTCAGCGCGAGGCGCGGCACTTTTCGGATCGAGAACATCGTTGAGAAAGGCGGCGACTTCACCTGCCGCCAGCCCGCCGAGCGGGATCCGCTGCGTAGTCAGTCCCACGGTTTCCGCATCGCGCACTGCACGAGAAAAGGGATGAGAAGCGTCTACTTCGTTTTCGCGATAAGCGGCAACAAGGAGAAGGCCTCCGCCGGCTGCGGCGCGCGATCTGTCACAGGCGACCGCGCGAAAAAGATCGAGGGATGCGCCGTCCATCCATTGCATGTCATCGAGGAAAAAGGTCAGCGGATGCTGCGGGGTGCCGACTACGCGAATGAAATTCCGAAAAGCCACGGCGCAACGCTGGCGGGCTTCGAGTCCCGGCAAGGATGGGATCGGAGGTGGCGTGCCAAGAATAGGCCCGAGAGCGGGTGCGAGATCGAGGATGACCCGGCCGAGTCCGCCGACTGCCACCCGGAGCTCATCGGCCCGCGTGGCGAATTCCGCGGTCGGCAACGCCATTAACTGCCGGGACAGATTGGTCAATGCTTCCGCTATTCCCAGATATGGCGTGGTGCGCCGGCTCTCGTCATGTTTTCCAGAGATGAAGATGCCTCCTGCCTTTTGGACATCCGTTCGCAGACGGCACACGACGGAGGTTTTGCCAATGCCGGCGTATCCGGAGACCAGAGCCAGGACGCGTTCGCCGCGGCATGCATCCGACCAGGATTGGACAAGGCTTCCGTGTGCTGCTTCGCGACCGTAGAGCCGGTCGGGAAAAACAAGGGCGGGCGAGGGATCTTCTTCTTGGGTGGTAAAACCGATCATGGGGTAAGTCCTCCTGAAATGTGGAGCAAGCCCTGTGAGCGACGGGGCATTTAACGTATAGCAACCCTTGATCCACTCACTCAAGAATATTTCTCCCGATGTGCACCCTCGTCCGCCGGAGATCAGAAAAGATAAGGTGAGAGCAGGGGATATGTTTTCCGAAGGGATGGGTTATGTGTCATAATAACATACTAACTATTTGACTTATTAAGTCAGGCTAATCGTCAGGTTTATTGATATCTCGCCGGACGTTATAGCTTTCCGTTCTAATATCGACGCCGGGCTTTCCGTATGCGTTATGAATGTTTAAGCTACGCCCTGCCTCACTCATTGCCGGTTACTTCTTCAGCGTGCTGATTTCGGCCGTCGGCGGCACCCCCGAGCCATTGTCTCCAACAAGCACGGTGGCAAATCTCATCCAGTTTCCGAATAAGCTAGTTATCACACCGATAACGTTTGTTGTCGATAAGAATCGACGAAACCTCCCGGGTGAAGGTGTCTATAAAGCGATGCCCTACACCCTGCTCGTTGGGGTTCCGCCTGCTATCGACCCGATGATGGTGCCGCCGTCGTCGTCCGGTACTGTGGCGAAGATCCAATCGGTGGAGCCGCCGATGAAGCTCATTCCCTGGCGACGATGAGGGGCGCGATCGACGAAACGATCCGGCCGATAGCCAATTGAAGCTGATCGCTTAAAAAACCGTTTCGTGGACGTGCGTATTTGCCGGGTTAGTCCACGAAGACAAACTCGTTCGAAGCGAGTAGGACCTGGGCGTATTTTTCCCATGGCGAAAGCGGTTCGGGGCGGCCGGTGACCGGTCCGGCGAACCCGCCTTCGGCGCTCCACTCGCCTCCGCTGATGCCGTGGATGATCGGAACCCACTCAAAACTGTCGGAGGTATCGGTGCCGCGGCACTCCACGAGGAAATCGATGGTGTCGCCCTTCTTCACTTCCAGTTTCTTGACTGGGGTCTCAATGCTTCCCGCCGGATTGGCGATGAATTCTCCGAGTTGCCCGCTTCGGCTCGAGACGATGCGAGCCAGGACGCCATCACCCTGGTCACTCGGGCGCTTGACCGTGCCGGAGATCTCCACCGTGGCGTCCGTAGGAGCGATCCAGCGGCGAATGACAGCATGCTGATTATCCGTCCCAGGATGCCCGCCTTTGGCCGTCAGACTCGCGAAAAGGAGAACCGGGTCGGGCATTTTTGCGCCGCCCTGCCAGGTGCCTTTCGCCCAATGGGGTAAGGGATGGAAGCTGTCGTGTTGGGTGGCGGCGTCATACGCGCCCCAACCATATTGCCAGAGAGGCATCTCTTCTTCGTGCGGATGTTCCGTCTGGGCGTCGAGAAATTGGATCGCTGCATCGACCTCGGTCTTCTCCGCCCGGCGCGCGTAGACCTGCTCATAGAGCGCCTGGATATCCGCCTCTGTCGGGGTCGATTTGGGGCACTTGGAAGCCAGGGCCCGTGATTGCTCGACGACAAACGGGCTGTTCAGCATGAACAGCGCTTGCTGTGGGACGGTGGTGACGTGGCGCTGTGGGCTGGTCGAATCGGGGCTGGCAAAATCGAAGGTACGCATCGTCCCCGGCAGATTCTGGCGGTCGATGAAGCCATATACCGCACGGCGGGTCGGGTAGGGGGCTTTCATCAGTTCAACTCCATGGCCCCCCATCGTCACATCGAGCCTCCCCGTGGCAAAAAGCAGGGAATCGCGTGTGGCTTCGAAATCGAGGCGCTGCCGGTTCATTCGGGAGAGGAGCCGGTTGTCGGGATCGCCTTGCGCGGATTTCTCGCTCACATCACTGCTTTGCTGCCAGGTACTGGAGAGCAGAATGAGGCGGTGCAGTTTTTTCATCGACCAGCCGTTTTCCATGAAACGGGTCGCCAGCCAGTCAAGCAGTTCGGGGTGAGTGGGCAGCTCGCCTTTGACGCCGAAATCTGAAGGAGTGCGAACGATTCCCGTGCCGAAATGGTGTTGCCACAGCCGGTTTACCATCACGCGGGCGGTGAGGGGATTGCTTTTGTTGGCGATGTCTTGCGCCATCTCCAGACGTCCACTGCCGTGTTCGAACGGTTTAGGGTTTCCGCCGCAAAGCACGGAGATAAACCGGCGCGGAACCTGATCGCCAGGCCGTCCGGGATTGCCGCGAATGAAGACGTGCGGCGTCACCGGTTTGGGAGCATCGGCGAGCGCCATGGCGCGCGGCGGAGCGAGTGAGCCCGCATTGAGCGCGTCGATCTTCGCATGCAATTTCGTAAGCGCATCGCGGTCCTCGCGATTGAAAGTCTGCTTCACCAGCGACACGGGCAGGGCAACTGGCGTGTTGAGGGCGAGCGAAAGCAGCCAGGCTTGCCCCGATTGCTTCTGGTCTTCAAACTTCTCCACCTCGGCCTGGTGATCCTTCAACTGATGGTCGTACTCGGCGATGGTTGCGGCATCGCGGCTATCCGGAAGCGCCGGCAGATCCTTGGGTTCGACGGAGGAAGCAAAGACTCCGTAGAGCGCGTAGTAGTCTTTCTGCGTGATCGGATCGAACTTATGATCGTGGCATCGGGCGCATCCGGCGGTCAGCGCCATCGTGCCGCGGCAGATCACGTCGATCCGGTCATCGATGATTTCGGGCTGACTATTGAGGAAACGGCGACCCAGCGTGATGAAACCGAGTGCGGCGAGGGTCTTGGGGTCGTCTTTGGTGGGGGCGAGATCCGCGGCAATTTGCTGGATGAGAAATTGATCGTACGGGAGATCCCGGTTCAGCGCGTTGATGACCCAATCGCGGTAGGTGTAAGAATAAGCGTACCGGCGTTCTTCGCCGCCTGCCAGGTAACCACGGGTGTCGGCATAACGGGCGACATCGAGCCAAAACCGGCCCCAACGTTCGCCGTAGCGGGGTGAGGCCAGCAGACGGTCCACGACATGTGCAAAAGCTTCGGGTGAAGCGTCTTTTTCGAAGGCTTCCACTTCCGGCTCGGTCGGCGGCAGCCCCGTGAGATCGAAGGTGGCCCGGCGGATGAGCGTTCGCTTGTCGGCCTTCGGCGCGGGTTCGAGTCCTGCCGCTTCGAGTTTGGCCAGAACGAAATGATCGAGAGGCGATTGCGCCCACTTCTTTGCGTCCTTCACCTCGGGTGGATGTGGATCGGTAATGGGCTGGTAAGACCAGTGATGCGCCGCGGCTTCCTGCTGGGCGGTGGGTTTGGCCTTATCGTTTTCCGGCCAGGGCATGCCCATCTTTACCCATGTGGAAAGCGCCTCGATCTGCTCGTCCGGCAGCTTGGGTTCCTTCTCTGGCATCTTGGAGTCGCCCTCGTGGCGGATGCTCTTGATGAGGTCGCTCTCCTCCGGCTTGCCTGGGACGACGACCGGACCATTGTCGCCGCCTTTGATCACGGCTTCCCGGGAGTCAAGGCGCAGCTCGGACTTCTGTTTCTCCGGTCCGTGACATTTGACACAGTGATCGGCGAGCACCGGCCGAACGCTCTTCTCGAAGAATTCCGCCTCCTGGGGCGAAATCCCCCACGCGACAGGTGCGAGCAGGGGCAGGGTGATGAGGAAAAGCGGGATGCGCATGGATTCGGTGGAATTTAACCCTTTCCGGGACGCTTGCATTAGCAAGAATGCGCTCGTCCCATGGGGGATGCAGGTGGGCCGTGTGGAGGCGCGTATGACAATTTGTCTGGGCAGCCGCCCGTCATCCGACAGAATGCGCCGCCATGTTTGGGCGTCCCCTTTCTCTCCTCGCCGCATTTTCCCTCATTCTCCCCGCCTCTGCCTCAGACTGGCCGCAATGGCGAGGACCGTCTCGCACGGGTTTCGTCCCCGCAAATGAAGCAGTGCCGGAAACGCTTCCCACCGAGCCTCGAGTCGTGTGGCGCGTTCCGATCGGGGAAGGCTTCGCGGCGCCCGTAGTCGCCGGTGGAAAGGTGTTCTATTCCGATAACCAGAATGCCCAGGAAGTGGCTCACGTCGCAGATGCCGGAACCGGTCAGGAGCTTTGGAAAGCGCCCATCTTTTCCTCGCACAAAGACGGCTTTGGCATCGGACCCCGGTGCGCCCCGACGGCGGATGGTGACCGCGTCTTTTTTCAATCCTGCAAAGGGGAATTCAAATGTCTTTCCGCGCAGGATGGCAAAGTCCTGTGGCGAACGAATTTCGTCGATGATTTCGGCGCCATTTACATCGGCGAAAAAGGCAAGGCTGCCGGGGCAGGCCGCCACGGTGCGAACGGTGCATCTCTCGTGGATGGTGATCATATCCTCGTGCAAGTGGGTGGCCTGAATGGGGCGAGTATCGTGGCGTTTGACAAAACGGACGGAAAAGTGGCGTGGAAATCGCAGAACGATCAGACTGCTTATGCGGCGCCCTTCATGGCCACCATCGACGGAGTGCGCCAGTTCATCAGCTTTACTGCCGAGGCGCTCATCGGGTTGGATCCTGCAGAAGGCAAACTGCTCTGGCGCATGCCGCTCAAGACGGCGCTCGGACGTCATGTCACGACGCCGGTGGTTTGGAACGATCTCGTGATCGTCGGTTCTCACCAGATCGGACTCGTCGCCACGCGGATCACTCATTCGGCCGATGGCTTTGCCGCTACCGAAGCGTGGGTGAACAAAGATGCGGCGATGAATTTCTCCAGCCCGGCGCTGGTCGGGGATGCACTTTACGGGCTCGGGCCTGCCAAGAATGTGATGTGCATCGACCCGAAAACCGGCCAGACGTTTTGGGAAAAGACCGGCCTCGTCGTGACCAGCGGAGACCGGGCGGAGGCGGCTTTTCTCGTGATGGGAAAGAATATCCTGATGCTAAACGACTCGGGAGAACTGGTGCTTTTCGCCGCGGATCCGAAGGAGTATCGCGAGATCAGCCGCGTGCAGGTGTGTGGAAATACCTGGTGCAACCCGGCTTACGTTGACGGGAAGCTTTACCTGCGCGATGCGCGGGAGTTGCTTTGCGTCGATTTGCTGGGCGGCAAATAGCAGCGCCAGGCACGGGAAAAACTCTGTAGATCACGCGCGTCGAATTGGCATGGGAAGCGCTGTGATGAAGGCGGAACCATCCCATGTCATTTTTGTTTCGCGAACGCGGCCTCTTGCTGGCTTTTCTCGCATGCCTCTGTCTCACCGTTGCGTCCGCCTCGGCTGATACAGTCACGCTCACCCCGCAGGAGCAGAATATTGCCGACCACATTGTCAACGACCCGAATCAGCATCGGCCTTTCCTGCATCTGGATCCGATCCTGACCAAGGTCGCGCGGCAGCGAGCCGCGGATATGGCCGCGCGTGGGTATTTTGATCACGTGGACCCGCAAGGCATCGGTCCGAACTACAAAGTGCAACAGGCCGGGTATCAGCTCCCGGCCGGATGGACGAATCCGATCTCACTGAATTACATCGAATCGATCGCGGCGGGACGGAGTACGGCAGATGCGACGTGGAGCGATTGGATGAGTTCGCAGCCGCATCGGGAGCATCTTCTCGGACTGGATCCGGGGTATGCGGAAGAGACGAGTTTTGGAGTGGGATTCGTTTCCGCGCCAAATAGCCAGTATCTCTACTACTGGGTGGTTATTACCTGTCCGCCCGCCCTGAATCTTCCATCGGTCACGATCACTTCGCCGGCGGCCAAAGCGCAGGTTACGACAGACCAAGTCACATTGACGGGAACGACGAGCGGAAACGTTGCGGTGCAATCGGTGGTTTTTTGGGTGGGGAATGGGACGCCACAAACGGCCCTGGGAACGACGAGTTGGGCCGGTACGCTGACCGGGCTCGTTCCCGGCCCCAATACGATCCAGGCCGAAAGCCTCGGAAGTGGCGGCTCGGTCCTGGCTCAAACGGCCTTGGTGGTGAATTACATGGTTTACTTACCCCTTACCGTGGGTGTCACCGGGAATGGCAGTGTGACTTCCAGCTTTCTCGGCACGACTCAGCAGGCCGAAGGCTTTTCGTACACCATCACGGCAAAGCCGGCTCCCGGCTCCCTTTTTGCAGGTTGGTCCGGAACCGTTTCCAGCAGCCAGCCGGCGTTGAAGTTTACCATGGTGGAAGGTCAGACGGAGACGGCCACTTTCATTCTCAATCCATTCCCGGCGCTGAGTGGCACTTATCTGGGATTACTCCAAGGGGGCGGCCCGGGAGATGTCAAACTGACGATTTCCAAAACCGGCACCTACACCGCAAACATCAAGGTCGATGGACACACGTACTCGGCCAAAGGACGAATCGGGATTGATGGTTCAAGTACGATGACGATTGCCCGGCATGGGCTCGCGCCGATTCAGGTCAGCTTCCATCTCGATCTTACTGGAACGAGCGGGGTGACGGGCAGCCTCAACGATGGCACGACGACTATGACTTTCGGCTCGACGCAAAACTATCGTCCGGCTGCGGGCCGCTTTGCTTCCACAGGCCGCTACACGGTTTCGATTTCGGTTAACTCCACAGCTCCCGATCCAAATGCCCCGCAAGGGAATGGAATTGCCGTGCTGACGATCAATAGAGCCGGACACGCGACAATTACCGGATCCATGGCGGACGGAAAGAGCTTCATGGGAGCGGCACAAGCGACCGGTGACAGCGCCAGCAACCTTGTCTTCTATATTCCCATGTACGCGGGGTTGGGTGGAGTCTTTGGAAAGGTAACGATTGAAGACACCGCAGGCGCCGATCTGGACGGAAGTTTCCGATGGATCAAACCGCAGCGTCTTGCGGATTCCATCGCACCGACGGGCTTCGATACATCGGTTCCGGTTGCCGGCTCACACTATGTCGCTCCGGCGGCGCACACGCCGGTCCTGCCAGTTTCCGTGCAGCAGGTGGATAACAGCCAATTGATCTTCGGCGATGGCGACCTCGCTCAACAGATCGTTCAACCGGCCACGCTCAATTCCGCGAATCAGATTTCGATCGTTCAACCGGCGCTGCCGGGATTGAAGGTGATCATCCATTCCGGAACCGGGCTCTTTTCCGGAAGCTTCATTCATCCGATGACCGGTCGGAAAACGCCGCTTCACGGGGTGATTTTCCAGAAGCAGAACGCAGGTTACGGCTACTTTCTGGGGGAAAACGCGGGCGGATACTCGAATCTTTTGCCAGTGCCCTGAAAGGGAAGGCGAGGCGGCGAAACGGGTGGTGAACGGTTGAAAAGACCGCCATCGGAAGCGATATGTCATAAGAGTTGCAGTTCTTAATCGATTATGACAAGATATCGAATCGCTTATCATTTGTGTTTTTCCTAAGACCCACGCCCACAGGCGGGTTGATCCCGCTGGACACGCAAGGTGCCGTTGATACGGTCGCCTGAATTGGTCCCCAAAACTCTATCCCCGCCATCCGCATGAATCCCCAAAATCCATCTACCGTTACGCGCCGTTCCTTTCTTGGTACGTCGACTGCCGCCATTCTCGGCTCCGCCATTTCTACTGGAATTCCCATCGTCGGACGTGCGGCGGATACTAAAACTCTGAAGATCGCTCTCATCGGCTGCGGTGGACGCGGAACGGGCGCCGCAAATCAGGCGCTTCATGCGGATGATAACATCGCGCTCGTCGCGATGGCGGACATCGCAGCGGACCAGATTGAAAAGAGCCTGCAGCAACTTACCTCCGCGGCGGGTGACAAGGTGAAGGTGGATGACGCCCATAAGTTCGTCGGATTAGATGCGGTCGACAAAGTGCTGGCCATGCCGGAGATCGATGTGGTGCTTCTCACGACGCCTCCGGGATTCCGCGCCGAGCATTTCGAAAAGGCGGTGAAAGCCGGTAAACATACCTTTGCGGAAAAGCCGGTGGCGGTTGATGGTCCGACTTATCGCCGTTTCCTCGCGGCGGCAAAGGAATCGAAGGCCAAAGGTTTGGGCTGTCAGTCCGGCTTCTGCTGGCGTTCCAAATATGCTGAGCGTCAGACTCAGCAGCGCGTTCGCGACGGCATGATCGGTGAAGTGCGCGCGACTTATGGTAACTATCTTGGCAACACGCCGTGGGTGAAGCCGCGCAAGGATGGTTGGACTGATCTCGAATACCAGCTTCGTAACTGGCTCTATTTCACCTGGCTCTCCGGCGATCATCTCGTCGAGCAGGCGGTGCATACCGTGGATAAGATGTGCTGGACGTTCAATGACGTCGATCCGATCAGTGCCACCGCCACCGGTGGACGCCAGCAGCGCGTGGAAGATGAATACGGCCACGTGTGGGATCACTTTGCCGTCGAGTATGAATGGCCGAATGGCGCTCGCGGATTCATCTTCTGCCGTCAGCAGCAGGGCTGCTTCAACGAAGTCGCCGACCGCTTCCTTGGCACCAAGGGATCGGTGGATCAGGTCAGCGGCCGTTACAATCGCATCACGACGTTCGGTGGCGATCAGTGGAAGTACACCGGCCCGAGCAACGACATGTACCAGACCGAGCACGATGAGTTCTTCGCCTCGATCCGCGAAGGCAAGCCGCTCAACAATGCCGAGAAACTCGCGCACTCCAGCATGGTCGCAGTCCTGGGACGCATGGCGGCTTATACCGGCCAGACGATCACCTGGGAGGATGCGATCAAATCGACCGAGACACTCGCTCCGCAGGAGCCGCTCGACTGGCACATGAAGCTTCCGACTCCTCCGGTGGCAATCCCCGGACGGACAAAGTTCGCCTGATTTCGTAGGGGTGCGGGCGGCGTCGATATGGTCACGCCGCCCGGTGGTCTGTCGTTCCATTTTCATTTCCTGTTCCCCAACCTTCGCTCATCACTCCCATGAATCGTCGTACCTTTCTCACTACCACCGCTGCTGCATTTGCGGCGGCTGCCCTTGCTGACGAGCCCGCCAAAAAGAGTCCCATCCGAAAAGCGGTGAACCTCGGCATGGTGAATGTGAAGGACGCCAGCGTGATGGATAAATTCAAGATCGTGCGCGACGCGGGTTTCGATGGAATCGAGCTGAACCGCCCGGATGCGATCCCAATCGACGAGATTCTAAAAGCGAAGGAAGCGAGCGGCCTGGCCATCGCCGGCGTGATTTGCTCCACACATTGGGGCAAGCCGCTTTCGCACAATGACCCCGCGGTGCGCGAACAGGGAATGCGGGGAGTCAGACTGGCGCTCCAGGATTGTGCCGAACTCGGCTGTGAGCGGATGCTGCTCGTGCCCGGAGTGGTAGACAAGAAGACCAGCTACGCGGACACTTATACGCGCTCGCAAGCGGCCATCAAGGAACTCGCGGCGGACGCCGAGAAAGCCAAGTGCCGCATCGCGGTTGAGAATGTCTGGAACCATTTCATCATGACGCCGCTCGAAGCGGCCCGCTTCATCGATGAAATCAACTCACCATGGGTCGGTTGGCATTTCGATATCGGGAATGTCATTACCTATGGGTGGCCGGAGCAATGGATTCGCATTCTCGGCAAGCGGATCTACAATCTGCACATCAAGGAATTCAGCCGGAAGAAGAGCGAAGGAGAAGGGCTGTGGAAAGGCTTTGGCGTCGAGCTCGGCGAAGGCGACGTGGGCTGGCCTGACGTAATGAAGGCCCTGGCCGAAATCGAGTACACCGGATGGGGGATTCTGGAAGTGCCCGGCGGTGACGCGGCGCGGATCAAGTTTTTGGCGGAACGTACCGATAAGATCTTTGCTGGATAAGTAATAAGGTAATTACTTAGGGTGTAGTTGGGGTTTGTGTGTATATAGCTAAATGGCTGGGACTACATAGGCGAAGGTATATGCGAAAAGCACTCCGGCTTTTCGCATAATCGGCAGGGGTGATATATGCGGTTAACGGCATTCCCAGCGGGAGGGGTGCGTTTTAGGCAATGAGAATTTCGTGCTGTCAGTGCGCGATATTTGCGGAGGGGGATATGGATGATTCTGAATTCGAAGGACTTATGTATGGTGGTAAGTAAATATATGCATAAGCGCGCAGTAATAGTATTTAGTGGATAGGCTTTGAGAAACGACTTCGGTGGCATAATTGTGGCTCCCAATTATAGTGAGTCTCATTAGGTCCCCAGGTAATATGAAAACGAAGCTGGCTGCGGTTTCTCTCTTTCTTGCGCTTTCCTTTACGTCCTTCGCGGTAGTGGACCTTGGGGTTCCCGCAGGTTCCACCCCATATGATATTTATATGCGTCCGGTGAAACAGGTGTTAAGCGGTCTGACTGGGCAGGATGCCGATATGGGGCATGTCCGAAGTCTCATGCGAGAGGGGCGGAGTTTTCGATATTTATACACGGATCCTTATAACGCGGCGCTGCCGTCCGTGACTGCCGCGACGCGTTCCGGGGACTGCAAGGCAAAGGCCTTATGGCTTTGCGACGAGATGAATGACCAGAATGTTCGTTTCGTCGTGGGAAAGACTACGCCTCACGCTCGCCTGAGCCACGCCTGGGTCATGTGGCAACATAGCGGGCATTGGTGGGTGCTTGATCCGACCAATGCCAGCGCCCCGCTTCTCGCCGACCACCTTCCCTGGGATGAATACATCCCCCTCTATTCATGGAGTAAGACGGGTGAGTATCGGCACACAGCGACGCAGTTGAGCGTCATGGAAACGCGGAAGAACGGCGTCGCCTTTGCGAGAAAATTAAAGAGACGAACTCACTGAACTGTCAGTTTTCATAGGCTGCGAAGCGCCCGCCGAAAGGCCCGGGCGTTTTGCTTTTTTGGAAATGAGCCGGCTTACACTGCCCAGGCCGTCTTTCCGCCGACGATCGTTCGCACGGCCCGGCCTTTCAACTCCCAGCCATGGAACGGTGTATTGCGAGAGCGAGAAGCGCTGGCTTCCTTGTCGACTTTCCATTCGAGACCGGGATCGATGATCGTGACATCCGCGGCGGCCCCGGGAGAAAGGGTTCCGCTTTCGAGCCCGAGGAGTTTCGCGGGATTGCTCGTGTAGAGCTCGATGAGCCGGGAAAGGTCGATCGCTTTGCGTTTGTGAACGAGGATGTCGAGGAAGAGAGACAGTTCCGTTTCCAGACCGAGAATCCCGAAGGGAGCCATGTCGAACTCCACTTCCTTCTCGTAAGTGCAGTGCGGGGCATGATCGCTCGCCAGGATCGTGATCGTGCCGTCGGCAATGCCGCCGATGAGTTCGTCGATGTCCGCTTGCGTTCGCAGCGGCGGGTTCATCTTAAAGTTCGTATCAAAACCGCGAATCGACTCATCGGTGAGAGCGATGTGATGCGGGCAGATCTCGCCTGTGAGCGAAATTCCGCGCGCACGCGCTTCGCGGAGGATGCGCACGCTGCCTCCGCTGGAAAGATGCTGGCAATGAATGGGTGATCCGGTGAGTTCGGCAAGCTGGGCATTTCGCTGCACGATGATTTCCTCGCCGAGCGCGGGCCAACCCGGAAGACCGAGCACGGTGGACCAGTAGCCTTCGTGCATCACGCCTTTGCCCACGAGATTGTAGTCCTGGCAATGGTCCATGACGACGAGGCCGAACATCCTGGCGTATTCCAACGCCCGGCGCATCAGTTCATGGTTTTGCACGCAATGGCCGTCGTCAGTCAGAGCCACGATGCCGGCTTTGTACATGGAGCCAATCGGCGCGAGTTCTTCTCCGGCAATTCCCTTCGTGATGGCGCCGGTAACCAGGATATTTACACAGGCTTCGGCGCGGGCTTTCTCCTGGATCCAGGTGACGACACTCGGATTGTCGACCGAAGGCGAGGTGTTCGGCATGCACACGACCGTGGTGAATCCACCCGCGGCAGCCGCTTTGGACCCGGTGGCGATCGTCTCCTTCGCGCTTTGGCCGGGTTCGCGGAAATGGACGTGGATGTCGATGAGCCCGGGCGCGATGACGAGGCCGGTGCAGTCGATCGTATCGTCGATTGCGGATTGCGGATTGCGGATTGCGGATTGGTCGGCAATTCGGCCGTCAACGAGGAGGAGATCACCGATCTCGTCGCGGCGATTGGCGGGGTCGATGATGCGGCCGTTTTTTAAGAGAGTGGACATGGAATTTCTAACCAAGGCGCGTTCCCCCGCAGAGGTAGAGCACGGCCATACGCACGGCGAGCCCATTGGTCACTTGGTCAAGAATGACGCTGGCATTGGAATCGGCGACGTCGCTGTCGATTTCCACTCCGCGATTGATCGGGCCGGGATGCATGATGAGGCAATCCGGCTTGAGCTTTGCGGCGCGCTGCTTCGTGAGACCGAAGAATGAGGTATATTCGCCGAGGCTGGGGAAGTACTCCTTGCGTTGTCGTTCGTGCTGAATGCGCAGGAGATTCACGACATCGGCATTTGGTAGGATCGATTCGATGTCGTGCGTCACCTGGACTCCAAGTTTCTCAAACTCACGTGGCACAAGCGTGCTCGGGCCGACGAGCGTGACCTTGGCGCCAAGCTTGGTGAGCGCGTGAATGTTGGAGCGGGCGACGCGGGAGAAAAGAATGTCACCAATGATCGCGACATGCAGGCCTTCAACGCGGCCTTTCTTTTCGCGGACGGTAAAAGTATCGAGCAGCGCCTGTGTGGGATGTTCGTGGGCGCCATCACCGCCATTGACGACACTGGCGCGAAGACGTTCGGCCAGGAATTGCGCCGCGCCGGCCGAGGAGTGGCGCAGGACGATGATATCCGCATGCAGAGCCTCGAGATTGCGCGCGGTATCCTTGAGTGTCTCGCCCTTCGTCAGGCTCGAGGTGGTCGCGGAAATATTGACCACGTCGGCGCTGAGCCGATGTGCGGCGAGCTCGAAGCTCGTGCGGGTACGCGTGCTCGGCTCGACGAAGAAATTCACCATCGTCTTGCCGCGCAGGGCGGGCACTTTTTTGATCTCGCGCGTGCCGACCGTTTTGAAAGCGGCGGCGGTGTCGAGGATGGTCGTGATCTCCTGGGGGCTCAGATCCTGGATCGCGCAAAGATCTTTGCGTTTCCAGGCCGAGTTTTGTTGGGGATCAGTGGTGGAGGCGGAGGATTTCGGGGAACGAACACTCATGGGGGGAGGGCTCAGGCTTTCTCGATCCAAACAGAGTCAGGGACGCCGTCCACATTTTGAAAGCGGACAAAGACGCGTTGTGCGTAAGCGGTGGGAAGGTTTTTGCCGACGTAATCGGCACGGATGGGAAGTTCGCGATGGCCGCGATCGATCAGTACGGCGTACTGAATGCGTGCCGGCCGGCCGAAAGAAGAGATGGCGTCAAGCGCGGCGCGGCAGGTCCGGCCGGAAAAAAGGACGTCATCCGTGAGGATGAGGGTGCGATTCGAGAGGTCGTCCGGAAGCTGGGTGGGCTCGACCGGAAAGATGCGCCCGCGTTTGTGCAGATCGTCGCGGTGCATCGAGACGTCCAGAACACCGGTTTCGATGGGAGCTCCGCCGAATTGCTCGATATATTCCGCAAGCCGGTGCGCAACTTCGACTCCACGGGAAGGAATGCCGATCAGCGCGATTGTGGAGAGATCGGGATTGGCCTCGATGATCTCGTGAGCGATGCGCTTGAGCGCGCGCTCGATGGCCTGATCATCGAGCACCAAAGTCGCATTCGGGACGGGTGCGGACGGATTTGAATTCATACGGTTCCTTCGCGACCTCGCGGGATCACGTTAAAGGATGCACTCTCCTCTAGTGGGAGGCGACGGGAAGTGCAACGGAAAAGGCTCTGACGGAAGCGGGCAGTGCCTGATGTGGACGAGATGGACAGCATGGACGCGCCTCGAAACCCCCGAGCTATCCGTCAGGAACTCTCTTGCCTTAACTCCCCGGCGAATGATCCTTCTGACGCTGGGCTCGCCAAGACGAACGATGCTTTACAATCCAGTCGAGCAGCGCTTTTTCGAAGCCAATGTCGTGGCCGGCCTTTTCGCTCTCCAGCCACTTGTGGCGCAGAATTTCTTCGCGCTCGGCCAGAAACTCCTTGTAGAGCAAAGATTCCTTTACCAACTCCGGGGAGTTTTCTTCCGTAGGGGTGCTCATGGCGCTTGTCATCTGAAAAGTGGTTTGTCGCAGTCGTCAGATTGGACGCAAGTGCGGCTGGTTGGCTTCAATGCAGGTTTTGTGCTCGCAAGGATTATGCAAAGTTTTTGGCCAAAGTACGACCTATTTTTGCAAAAGCCTGCCCGATAGCGCCTTGCGGTTCGGCTGCGGTAATCGGCTGACCGCGATCGCCCGCCTCACGAGTGGCAATATCGATCGGAATTTGGCCAAGAAGAGGAACTGCCAGGCGTTGTGCCTCGCGCTCACCACCACCCGAGCCGAAGATGTCGTAACGCTTTCCATCGCTGGGGCAGAGGAAGTAGCTCATGTTTTCGATCAGGCCCAGCACCGGAACATTCACCTTTGAGAACATGGTGCTGGCCTTCCTCGCATCGATGAGAGCGACTTCCTGCGGAGTGGTAACGATGATTGCTCCAGCGAGCGCAACTGTTTGAACAATCGTAAGTTGGATGTCGCCGGTTCCGGGCGGAAGATCCAGGATCAGGTAGTCGAGTTGACCCCAATCCACCTGCCGGAGGAACTGCTGCGTGTACTTCGTAACCATCGGTCCACGCAAAATTGCGGGCGACGCATCTTCGAGGAGGAAACCCATCGACATCAGCTTCAGCCCGTAACGTTCGATGGGAAGAATTGTGTTCGTCTCCGCATCGGCCATCGGGCGCTCGTTCGTGCCGAACATCAGGCCGATACTGGGCCCGTAAAGATCGCAGTCACAGAGACCTACGCTGGCGCCCGATTGCTGAAGTGCCACGGCGAGGTTGGCGGCGACGGTGGATTTCCCGACTCCGCCCTTGCCGCTCGCCACCGCAATGACGTGTTTGATCCCCTCGATGTGCGAGGCGCCCATCGGCCCGCTGCTGCTCGCCGGAGTGTGCGTCGGGGCCTGGATATCGATCTTCACCGTCGCGTTTCCGATTCCGGCGATGCCGCGCAGGGCGGCTTCCGATTCTTCCTTGATCTGCTGGGGAACACGCGGGTCGCTCGTCGTGAGCGACATCTGGACGACGACGTCGCTGCCCGAAATCCGGATTCCTTTGACCAGCCCGAACGACACGATGTCGCGGCTGAATCCGGGGTAGCGGATGGCGGCCAATTTTTCGCGAACGGAGGCTTCTGAGATTTCGGACATAAGCGGACGGACATTCTTTCCGCAACCGCGCTGAGGGCAACCGGAAACTCGCTCTCAATTTTTATAAAACTTTCAGCTTTTCATTTCTCATTCCTGATATATCTCATTTCCGCGAAACCCAATCAGTTCCCACCCGCACACCCTCCACTCCTACTCATATGGCTCGCATTCTTATCATTGATGACGACCCCGCGATGGTACAGGTAATCTCTGACATCTGCCAGGAGCGCGGGCATCAGACACTGGCATATTCATCGGGCCAAAAGGCGATCGAGAATCTCTCGACGCACGCTCCGCAGCTTGTGATCACGGACGTGCGCATGGACAAGGTTGGCGGTCTCGACGTGTTGCGGGAATGCCGTGAAGTGTTGCCTGGTACGCCGGTCATCATGATCACGGCTTATAAGCAGCTCGAGATCGGGATTGAGGCAATGAAGATGGGCGCTTACGATTACATCACGAAGCCATTCAAGGTGGATGAGCTGCAACTCGCGATTCAGCGCGCGCTGGATCATCAGCACGATCGCCGGGAGATCCGCAACCTGCGGCAAATTGTGAAGGAAAAGTATCGTTTCGAAAACATCATCGGCACGAGCCAGCGGATGCAGGAGATCTACAATCTCATCGCCAAAGTGGCCGATACTGATTCGACAATTCTCATTCAAGGTGAGAGTGGCACCGGTAAGGAGCTCGTGGCGCGTGCGCTCCATTTCAATTCAAACCGACAACACCAGCCTTTCGTTGCGATCAACTGCTCGGCGCTTCCCGAGAACCTGCTCGAGAGCGAACTCTTTGGACACAAGAAGGGCGCCTTCACGGGAGCGGTGCAGGACAAGATCGGGCTCTTTGAAGAAGCGGAAATGGGGACGATCTTCCTCGACGAGGTAAACTCGATGGCGGTGTCGCTCCAGACGAAGTTGCTTCGCGTTCTTCAGGAGCGCCAGATCCGCCGGGTCGGTGAGACGAAGAGTATCCCGATCAATGTGCGGGTGCTCGCGGCGACGAACGAGTCACTTCACGACAAGATCAAGAGCGGCCACTTCCGGGAGGATCTCTACTACCGGCTCGCTGTCATTCCGATCGAGATGCCGGCACTCCGGGAGCGGCTCGATGATATCCCGCTGCTCGTCTCGCATTTCCTCAATAAGAACGCCGCGCAAACCGGCACGGAACCGAAGCGGATCGATAACAAGGCACTCGATACCCTCCAGGGCTATCGCTGGCCGGGGAACGTCCGCGAACTCGAAAACGCGATCGAACGCGCCTGCGCTTTGTGCGATGAGGGAACGATTCGGATCCAGGATCTGCCACCCCAGGTGGTGCGCCAGGCAAGTGCTCCCCACGTGGAAGCAAGCGGTACGCTGCCCGTCGGTCAGACGCTCGACGAATACATCCGCGAACAGGAGCGGCGTTACATCGAAGAGACGATCAAATTCAACGCTGCATCGCGCGAGAAGGCGGCCAAGATGCTCGGCATCTCCATGGCCACCCTCTACCGCAAGCTCGAAGTAAAAAAGGCGGTGGAAGGGCGGGCGTAGCCTTTAGGGCCAAGCCCGCACTGCCAGGTCAGAGGAGCTGAAAAACCGCCTGAGAAGGCGGTCGGAATTAGGTGCGCCGGCTGAACGTCCGCATCTGCGTGGCGTCCTTGGCGACATCATCGAGCTTCTGCAGGGTCGCGTTCTGTTGCTCGATGAGCTTTTGATTCTGCTCCTTCATGGTTCGGAGCGTGTCCCGCGGAGAGCTGTTGCCTTCGGCGAGAGTGTAGATGCGAGAGGTCAGAACCAGCAGGCTGGCGACCGTGAGGAGAAAGAGGAAGGTGTTTTTCATTTTCCGCGTGCGGCAAAGATTCGGGCTTGCCGAACTTGTTCGGCGACTGTGGCGAGCTTCTCGTCGATTTTAGCTTGGTTATCGGCGATGGTGGCCTGCTGCGCTATTATGTCCTTGAGCAGTTCCAATACGGCGGGATCATCTCCGGATTGCCCGTTGGACGGGCTCGGTAGTCCAAGAAGCAGCGCGAGCACGGCGGCCAGCGCGGCAAAATAGGGAAGTTTGTTTTTCATGAGTTTTTGGTTCGGAAGCGAGAAGAGTGCCGCCTTTTCTTCCATGGTTTTTCTTTTTATGATGGCGCGAATTCTGCTTGCGCATTTCTGCGGCGGGTCCTAATGTGACGGATCTATGGCTGGACTTTCGCAAACCCAGACACTTTCTCAACAACAGGTTCTCGCCCCGCAATTGCAGCAGAGCCTGCAGATCCTCCAGGTACCTATGCTGGAGCTGAGAAATCTTATCCAGCAGGAGCTGCAAACGAATCCGACGCTGGAAGATGAATCTGGTGAACCAACCATCGAAGACAAGCAGCGCGAGCGGGAGGAATTTCAGGAAGAGTTCGACCGGTTGGCGAAGCTCGACGAGGAATGGCGCGATTACATGGCGCAGAATTCCGGTTATTCCGCGCGCTCGGCTGAGGACGAGGAACGCCGCCAGTTTTTCTTCGATTCCCTGGTAAAGGAAGAAACGTTGCAGCAGCATCTCGTCGAGCAGATCCAGAGCAGCGATCTTCCGAGCGACGATCGGAAGCTTGCCGAACTGATCATCGGCAATATCGATGATCACGGATTCATGCAGTCGTCACCGGAAGAGATCTCGCAGAATACCGGCATGGATCTCACGGATATCCAGCGGGTCCTGGAGGTCGTCCAGACGCTGCATCCCGTCGGGGTGGGAGCGCGGGATCTCCGCGAATGCTTGCTCATCCAGCTTCGGCGTCTGGCAAAGGACAACACGCTGGAGTACCGGATCGTGGATCGTTTTCTGGAGGATCTGGGCAAGCGTCGTTTCCCGGAAATCGCCCGCCGGCTCAGCACCACGGTCGAACAGGTGCAGCGTGCGGCGAATTTCATCGCGACTCTCGATCCGAAGCCCGGGCAGATTTTCACGCCCGATCCGAATAACTATGTGCTCCCGGATGTGACCGTGGAGAAGATCGGCGGCGAGTGGCAGATTTCTCTCAACGGCGATCAGATCCCGCATCTTCGCATCTCGAATACCTACAAGGATCTCATGGCGCAGGACAGCAACGGGGCGGAGGTGAAAGACTATATCCGGGACAAGATCCGCTCCGGAAAGTTTCTCATCAAATCGATCCATCAGCGTCAGCAGACCATTTCGAATATCGCCCACGAAATCGTCGGGCGGCAGCGGGACTTTTTGGAAGCGGGACCGAGCGCGCTTCGGCCGATGACCATGGTGCAGATTGCGGATGCCGTGGGGGTGCACGAGACAACGGTGAGCCGCGCCATTTCCGGCAAGTATATGGCGACACCGCACGGCGTTTTTGAAATGAAGTACTTCTTCACGCCTGGTTACCAGACGGCGACCGGCGAGAATATGTCCAACACGAGCGTGAAAGGGGCGATTGCCGAGTTGGTGAAAGGGGAGGACGCGAAGAATCCGCTCTCGGACAAGGAGATCGTGGAGATCCTCTCCAAGCGCGGGATTCCGATTGCGCGTCGCACCGTGGCGAAATATCGAAACGAGCTGAATATCCTGCCGAGCAACATGCGGAAGGAATTCTAAGTCATTTGGGAATTAGGAATCAGGATTTAGCATTTTGGGGGATAATGCGCGCGGCGTTGGCGTTCTAGATTTATCGATCGTGGATAAGGCTTTTGTCATTCGAAGGATCATTGAGCAATTGGACGGAGAGCTCTCGCGTTATGAGCGGTCGGCTCGGGCGGCTCACGCGGAGGCGACGGATGAGCAGAGCAAGGCGGAGAACAAGTACGACACACGCGGATTGGAGGCATCTTATCTGGCTCGCGGGCAATCGAAGCAGTTCGCGGAAGTGTTGGAGGCTCGAGAGCAGTATGCGGCGCTGCCGGTGCGCCTGTTTGAACCGAAGGATCCGGTTGATATCGGGGCCTTGGTGGAAGTGGAAATGGACGGGGAGAAAGAATTCTATTTCATCGGTCCACGGGCTGGCGGTATGGAAATTGTCGACGACGGCAGGACGGTGCTGGTCATCACCCCGCAATCGCCGCTTGGTCAGCAACTTGCCGGGAAGCGCGCGGGTGACAGGCTTCAGATTCGGCTTGGTGGCAGGGCGCGCAAGTGCCGCGTGATTTCGGTGGAGTAACTAGTTTGCTGTCGGACCGCCGTGATGCTGACGGGGGTGATGAGCGGGTGGCAGCAAAACTATCTATCACTATTTCGATCTGATTTTTCGGTGTATCCCGTAGTGTTGCCTGGGTTTGTGGATGGTGATTCCGCGGATCGATTTCGCGTGATGAAAATTAGCTGAAAAAGAGATGCATTTCTTTGAGAAGAAGGCTTTCCCCGGAGCCATTCCAGTGCTCTGTTCCTCGGCTCCATGAAAACCAGCGAGAACCCTTTCGAAAGCAGCCGCCTGACGGAGATTCCTTTTCGATTTCCGCCCGGGATGTCGTGGCAAATCCTGCTCGATCGACTCGAAAAACAGAAGTACTGCGCGGCCGTCGTGGGACGTCTTGGTTCAGGTAAAACGACGTTGCTCGAAGAGCTTGCTCTTCATCTCGAAGATCGTGGTTTCGAGCCGGTTTTATTCAGCCTGCCAGCAGAAGCGAGCATGCGGGAGAAAGAGCGGCTTCCAGAGAAATTGCGCCAAGTTGAGAGTCCGGGTTTCATTCTTCTGGATGGCGCGGAACAGCTTTCCACACGGCATTGGCTGCCGGTGCGCACGGCCGCTAGCAAGGCGGCTGGATTTGTCGTTACGGTTCATCGGACGAGCCGTCTGCCGACCATCTTTGAATGCGAGCCGACGGCGGACCTTTTGGACGAGATCGTGGAGGATTTGTCCGGAGGGAAGCTGCCGGCCCATGAAGCGGAAACGCTTCTTGCCCGGCATCACGGAAATATAAGGGGTGTGCTACAAGAGTTACACGACCGCTGGGGTGGTTAGTTTGGTGGGGTAAGTATGGGTTCGTAATAGTAATCCTTCCGGCAGGTCGACTTACTCCAAAAGGGATTACGATTAAGAGTAAGATTACGATTAAGAACCACCTGCAGAGCTCTCCCCGGAACCGGTTCCGCCACCCTCCACTTTCTCCGGAGTCGGCGTAACCGGCTCGCCACCCGGCGCTGCCTTGCTTGCCGCCGGGACGCTCTCGCTCTTCCAATCTGCGCGCGCCTTTTTCACGATTTCGTCGAACTTCTTCGCCTGCGCCGGATTCAAAATGGCACGGACTCTCTGGGTTGCGTCATCGAGCGTTTTTGCCACTTGCGGTTGGGTTTGCTGGCGGATGACGCTGAGTTGAATCTGCGTTTCGATCGCGATCTGGTGCAGCATTTCCTGCTGGTTCTGATCGAGGTGCAGATCATCCTTCAGATTGTTAACAATCACTTCCACGACTTTGTCAGGGCCGCCTTCGACGATCTTTCGGATCTTGTCGCGAATCGCGCCGGTGGCGACGATAGCGCCAAAGATTACACCGAAAAAGAAGATGCCAAAGACGCCCAGGCAGCCCTTGAATTTCTTCATCGATGATCTCCGGTCATGTAAGCGACGAGGAGCTGTTCGTCACTGCGGCTGGCTGCCTCGGAAATGATGCTGGTGTCCGCCTGTACCCGAGCGCTCGTTGTCCGGCTCCAGACTCCGGCCGCGATGGCGATGGCGGCGAAGAAAGGGCACAGTTTCCAGGCCCACGTGGAAACGGACGAGGCGCGTTCCTCGCGCAAACGGGCCATGAGCCGGGTTTCAAAGCCGAATTCGGCCCGGTCAAAATCGATCGTTCCTTCGGAGCGTGCCGCGGCAAAAAGCGCGTCCAATCTGGATTCGGATTTATCGTTCATGGCTGGTCTCCAGGACTTTCTTCAGATTTTGCCGTGCACGGAAAGCTCGGACTTTGACATTGCTCTCGCTCCATCCGGTGAGTTCGGCGACTTCACGCACCGGCCGTTCCTCGAGTTCGCAAAGGGTAAGGATGAGTTGCTCATCGGCGGAGAGCCGGTGCAGCGCCCAGGCAAGTAACTCACGCGCGCGCCCGGCCGAGACGGCATTTTCGACCGTCTCATCCCGAATGTCCCATTCCGCCCCGTCGAGGGAGATCTGTTCGCGGATCTTTCGTTCCTTGCGCAGGAAATCATAACAGGCCGAGACTGTGATCCTGGAAAGCCAATGCTCGAAGGGGGCGTCGCCGCGATACTGCGCCAGATTGCGGAAAGCGCGGAGGAAGACCTCCTGGGCGATATCGTCGAGTTGATGCTCATCTCTCGCAAAACGGGAAGCGGTGCTGAAGACGCGACGCTTATGGCGGCTGACGAGCGCCGCAAAAGCGGAATCATCACCCCCGAGGACCGCAGCAACGAGGCGCGCATCGTCTGGAGCGACGGGCTCATCCATCGGGCGTGCGTTAGCGATCGCTGGATCGTCGGGTGAGGCGATCCAAGCCAGGGCCAGGGCGTTCATCGAAGCAGTAGGTCATGCGGGAGCTTTCAGGGCTCTCGTCTCGCTAGACGGAGGGGCGCAAGGGGAGGTTACATTCTTTTTCGTAATCTTAATCCTGATCGTAATCGTAATCGATTTCGGCGCAAAATGATGCGGGGGAGTCGATTAAGATTACGAGTACGATTAAGATTACGAGCCTGCAGACCTTCCTCAGTTCCCGAGGTTTTTCTTCAGGTAGTACAACGTCACCGCCCCGACCTTCTGCAGACTCTCCGGCGTCAGCTTATCGAGCGTGTCATCGGCCGTGTGCCAATAGCGGATGTCGAAATCGATGAGATCCATCGATGGAATCCGGACCCGGTTCAGATGGGCATGGTCGTCGAGGATATCGCGATCGAAGTAACGAAAGTTGCCGCGCATCCCCAGCGCTTCGGCCGAGTCGAAGATACCCTTGGCCAGCGATTGCGGGGTATCCGGCGAAAGGGTGATCTTAAAGTCCGCATCGCCGATCATGTCCCAGAGAATGCCGAATTTGAACTGGTGCGACCGTCCGCTAGCCTCCAGATCATTGGCATAATGACGGCTGCCCCAGAGGCCGTCATTTTTTTCCTCCGACTCCGCCGGAGAGGTGAATTGCAGCATGGCTTCCTCGCCGTCGAAAAACACGAGTTCGATCTTTGACGCCAGCGCTGGGTCGAGCGCGAGGACGCGCGCCAATTCCAGCAAAGAGCCGGTGCTGGAGGCGCCGTCGCATGCTCCAAGGAATTTGATGAAGGTGAAGCGTTTCGTGTCGTAGTGGGAGCACACGATGGCTTGCTGCGTGTTCGTTTGGGCAGGCCTCGCACCGGTGGACGAAAAGCGGCCGATGATATTCACGAACTGCATGGGGCCTCGTGGTGTGGGGGCCGTGAAGGTCTGCCGAACTGCATCCCAGCCGCTGGCGCGAAGTCCTTCTTCGATGAGCACACGTGCTTTTTCGACTTCCGGTGTGCCGGACGGGCGGGGGCCGATCTCAACCTGCTTTTGCACCTGTGTGAAAGCTTTCTCGCCGCTGAATTCTTTCCAGATTTCGGTCGGCGCCGGTCCCTTCGGGAGAGATACGCTCGCGGTTGGAGGTGGTGGTGCCGGAGTGGCTGATTGAGAGGTGGGTGCCGGTGTGGTGGCGGACGGTGCCGATGCCGGTGTGGCCTGGGCCGGCTGCTCGCTCGCGGGAGGAGTCGCCGGAGCGGGTGTCTCGGAAGGCGAATGCTTCTCGCAACCCGCGAGGCAGAGCCCCGCGGCGAAGATCGCCAAAAGTGAGTGAGAGAGAATGCGGGCCGCTTTCGTTTCCACTTACCGCTCCTCCAGGTACAGGCCGAGGACTGCGAGGATTCGATTAAGATCGTCCGTACCGTAGTACTCGATCTCGATGGAGCCGCGCTTTTCCGCATGCTTGAGGCTTACATGCGTGGCGAGATGCTGCTGGAGACGGTTCTGAAGATGTTGGATGGCAGGTGCAAGCATCGCGGGTGAATTCGCGTTTTGACCGCGGGTTGGCTTCACCGAACCATTCTTGGCAAACTGGCTGGTGACCAGCTTTTCCGCGGCGCGAACGGTCAGCGCACGCTTGATGATCTCCTGCGCGACGATGCGTTGCTCCTCGTGTTCCTTGAGTGAGAGCAGCACCTTGGCGTGGCCGACAGTGAGGCGGTCCTGGCAGAGCCAGCCCTGCACTTCATTGTCCAGATCGAGAAGGCGCATGGAATTGGCCACCGCCGCGCGGCTCTTGCCGACCTTCTGGGCGATGTCTTCCTGGCGAAGGTGAAACTCCCGGGCCAGCCGGGCAAAGGCCTGCGCTTCTTCGATCGCATTGAGATCTTCGCGCTGCAGGTTTTCAATCAGGGCCAGCTCGAGGACGTCCTGATCGGAAGCAGTGCGCAGGATGACTGGCGCCTCCGCGAGGCCGGCCCGTTGCGAGGCGCGCCAGCGGCGTTCGCCGGCGATGAGTTCAAATTTATCCCCGGTCTTCCGGCAGATCAGCGGCTGGATGATCCCGTGTTCCTTGATGGAATCGACGAGTTCCTGGAGGTTGTCATCGCGAAAGACTTTTCGCGGTTGGAGGGGGGTCGGAATGATCTGGTCAAGCCGAACCATCTGGACGCTCTCACCCTTCTCCGGAGCCGGAGTGGGAGAGGCGACGCGCGTGTTGATCAGCGCGCCGAGTCCTTTGCCTAGTGCTGCTGGTTTGGCCATTGGTTCGTATATCAGGGGTGCGTAGAGTAGCGGTCTTTGTGCCAAAGGCAAACCTTGTGCGCACCTGAATGGAAGGTAGGGTGGACGGATGATCTTTGCCGACCTGCTCGAGGTGCTCGATCCCGACCCACATCCAGCAGCGGTGAATATGGCAATTGATGAGGTTTTGCTGCGTGAAGCAGCGGGTCCGGTCCTGCGTATTTATCGCTGGATCCGGCCTTCGATCTCACTCGGATATTTCGGAAAGATCGTGGAAGCTGAGCGTACGTGGCCCGGTCGAGATTGCGTGCGCCGCTGGACGGGCGGCGGAATCGTTCCGCATGGAGAGGATCTCACGTACACGTTGGTCGTGCCGCGGAATTGCGAATTTTTTCAACTCACAGCCTTGGAATCGTACTCACGTATTCACGAAGCCGTCGCCTCCGCGCTTCGGAATTCGAGCAATGAGATTCGCCTCGCCCCTCAGGCGGCACCGAAGATTTCCAATGCTTGTTTTGAGAACCCGGCTTTCGCCGACATTTTGGCGGGAGACCGAAAGGTGGCCGGGGCAGCGCAACGCCGCACACGGCATGGGTTGCTGCACCAGGGGAGTATCCAGACGAACGGCTGCGAGCGTGAGCGATTGGCGGAATGTCTTGGCTCGGTGTTTTCGGCGCGGGTTCACCAGCGCAGTGTCACCGAGCGGGAGATTTCGGCGGCTGCCCGATTGGAAGAGGAGAAATACGGGAGAGAGGAATGGCTGCGGCGGTATTGATCGGCATTGGCAAAGTTAGCTAGAGCATTTTCTATTTAATTTGTCGCATTGAGATGGTAGAAATGTGAATGCGAACCTTCAGTCAGGATTTGCGTGAGCGGATTATTGCCGCACGAAAGGCGGGCCACAGCGCTCAGGAGA
>Ga0105240_10000311_pt1 | contig 93752 bp, 72 predicted proteins | sample KBSC54metaG_FD_80426 | JGI IMG/M metagenome (GOLD analysis project Ga0105240, IMG submission 80426) | Corn rhizosphere microbial communities from Kellogg Biological Station, Michigan, USA - KBS C5-4 metaG | ecosystem: Host-associated > Plants > Roots > Rhizosphere > Soil | place: Michigan, USA...
CATCGAGTACACGGGACGACAGACAACGGTAACCCAGAAGTACAAGGCACTGGTGGAGTCTGGGCTGAATCGGATTGAAAAACTGGTGAACGGTGCGGCGTCAGCGAAGGTGGTGCTGACAGCGGACAAATACCGGCGGATCGCGGACATTACCGTGATGCAGGGAGACCACAGCATCGTAGCCGCTTGCGAGTCCAGCGAAATGGCGACTGCGCTACGGGATGCGCTTGAGAAGATTGAGCAGCAGGCCGTGAAGCAACGCAAGCGCGCCGTAACTGTGGCGCGGCGATCCAAACCGGACACGGCATCGGCTGTGGCTGCAGGCTAGTGCCTGTGCGTCAGGATAAGCGGGAAAGACAGTAGCTCGTCCATATCAAAATAGGCAGAGAGTTTGAGTCATTCGCCCGGCCGATGTTGGAATGGACCGGGTTGGCCAGCCGAATGGCACAAATCTGCAGGGTGCTAGGATTCCTCCATGGCGTCCAAGAAAGTTGCGGCCAAAGGCAAGAAGGTCGCGAAGTCAAGGCAGAGCCGGAGCAAGAGTACGACCCAAGCCCTGGGTCACCCGAAGAGGGACGAGCTGGTGATCCTGACTGGGATGTCGGGATCGGGCAAGCTGTCGGCATTGAAGGCGTTCGAGGACCTTGGCTACTACTCGGTCGACAACCTGCCGCTTGAGCTCATTCCAAGGTTCGCCGATCTGGTGCGGCAGTCGGGTGAGATTGACCGTGCGGCGCTGGTGGTCGATGTTCGCGAGGGAATGAACCTGGAAAGATTCCCCACGATTCTGCGCAAGGTAAGGCAGGTAATTCCGACCTGCGTGGTGTTTCTGGAAGCAAGTGAAGATGCCCTGGTGCGCCGATTCTCCGAGACCAGGCGTCCGCATCCGATGGGCCGCGAGGAGACGGTGGTGCATGGGATTCGGGCCGAGAAAAAGCGGCTGGATCCCATACGCAACGTTGCGGACATCGTGCTGGACACCACGAAGTTCAATGTCCACGAGCTGCGGGCGCATATTCAGTCTCGATTCCAGCGCGATACGGGCAAACCGGACTTGACGATTTCCTCTAACAGCTTCGGGTTCAAGAATGGTGTGCCGGCGGACGCGGACCTTGTCTTCGACGTGCGGTTTTTACCGAATCCGCACTTCGTGCCGGAGTTTCGTAAGCTGACCGGGCGGCACCCCAAGGTGGCGAAGTATGTGAGGAACTTTCCGCAGACTCGGGAGTTTCTGGACAAAGCCACTGAGATGTTGAAGTTTCTATTGCCGCACTATGTTGCCGAAGGAAAGAGCTATCTGACGGTCGCATTCGGATGCACGGGCGGCCAGCACCGCTCTGTGTTTATCGCCGAGGAGATGAAGAGGCGACTCGAGGCAGAGGGCCGGCGGGTGAGAACGGTGCACCGGGATATGCCGCGGTGAGCGTCATTTGGGGCCACGCAGGAACAGAAAACACTAGAATTGGGAAAGTGATTTGCCTTAGGCAGCCCGGGACGGGAAAGGTGTGCGCATGAAGCGCATCTGGCGGCTCCTGGTGTATGCGCGGCCTTATGTGCTGTACTCGCTGGGATCCGTGGTGCTGATGGCGATCGTCGGAGCGATGTCGGCGCTCCGAATTGCACTGATCAAGCCTATCTTCGACAAGGTCCTGCTTCCGCAGAATCAGAGCGCGGACTTTCTGCTGCTGAAGATTCCCTGGACACACCGAACCCTGGATCTGCACTTCCTGGTTCCCAGCGCGCTCCATAACGCGTGGCCGGTGGTGGCCTATCTGCTGGTGCTTTCAGCGCTGGTCAAGGCCGTCTGCGATTACGCCGGTACTTACCTGGTCAATTACGCCGGTTTCGGCATGATTACAGATCTGCGCAACGATCTGTACGAAGCCATTATTCGCAGGTCGGTCGCGTTCTTTCAGAAGCATTCCACCGGGACGCTGCTCTCCACCATCATCAACGACATCGAGCGGGTACAGTATGCGCTTTCGACGGTGATGGCGGATTTTCTGCAGCAGTTTTTCACGCTTGTGTTCACCATCTGCATTGCCGTGGCGTATGGTGGGTGGCTGTCGCTGGTGCTTCTGCTGTTTATTCCGGTGGTGGTGCTCTCGGCGCGCCGCATTGGGCGAGGTGTGAGGAGCACGACGCGCACCGGCCAGGACAAGCTGGCCGAGATCCAGAACATTCTGCACGAGACCATCACCGGGAATCGGATCGTGAAGGCGTTTGGGATGGAACTCTGGGAACTGGCGCGATTCCGGCGGGCGGCTCGACGGCTCTTCCATGCCAATCTGCGATCGGTCAGCGTGCAGGCGATCAGCTCGCCTTTGATGGATGCGATTGGAGCCGTGGCGATTGCGATGCTGCTGTTCCTGGGGCGGCAGGCGATTTTGCACGGCACAATGACGCTAGGCGATTTCCTTCTGTTCATTGTGGCGGTCTTCAGTCTTTACGATCCGATCCGGAAGTTCGCGGCCTTCTACAACAGCTTCCAGCAGGCGCTGGGCGCGAGCGAAGAGATATTCCGCTTTATGGAGTCGCAGGATGACGTCGTGGAGAAGAAGCGCGCGGTCGTGCTGAAGGGCTTCAACGACTCTTTCGTCTTCGAGAACGTGGGCTTCGCTTATGAGGCGGACGGCGAGGTAAAGCCGGTGCTGCGCGGCATTGACCTGACAGTCAAGCGGGGGGAGGTAGTCGCTATCGTTGGGCCGAGTGGGTCAGGTAAGTCTACGATGGTGAACCTGATCCCGCGTTTCTTCGACGCGAGCGGCGGCCGGCTGCTGATTGATGGCCACGATGTGCGCGATGTGACGATCGCGTCGCTGCGGAAGCAGATTGGGAAGGTGACGCAGGAGACGATCCTGTTCAACGATACGGTGCGGAATAATATTGCCTACGGCCAGCCGGATGTTCCGCTGTCGAGGGTGGAAGCGGCGGCGCGGATGGCGCTCGCACATGACTTCATCCTGCGGATGCCGGAGGGATATGACACCGTGATCGGGGAGAAGGGGGTTCGCTTATCTGGCGGCGAGCGGCAGCGGCTTGCGATTGCGCGAGCGATTCTGAAGAATGCGCCGATTTTGATTCTGGACGAGGCGACTTCGGCGCTGGATACGGAGAGTGAGTCCTACGTGCAGGCGGCGCTGGCCAATCTAATGGAGGGTCGCACAGTTTTTGTAATCGCGCACCGGTTGTCTACCGTGCGCAGGGCGGACCGCATTCTGGTGTTGGAAGAAGGCCGAATTACGGAGACTGGGACACACGAGCAGTTGCTGCAGCGGTCGGGAACCTATCGGCGGTTGTATGATCTGCAGTTTGAGTCGGAGCACCTGGATCGCCGCGCAGCGACGGAGGCTGCGGAGGCGGAGGTTCTGGAAGGAATTCAGTGAGCAATGCAGAGATGAAGTCGGCAACGCGCCCGGTGTACTCGATGACGGGGTATGCCGCGATTCAATCGAGCACGGAGGATGGACTGGCGTTTACGCTGACGCTTAAGAGCGTGAACCATCGCTTTCTGGACCTGAATATGCGGTTGCCCGCAGACTGCGATTCAGTCGAACTGCTGCTGCGCCGCTTGATCAAAGAGAGCATCAAGCGGGGCCACGTGGATGTGACGCTCTATTTTGAGCGCAGGGCAAAGGAGCAGGCCCAGGCGGTCCAGGTCAATCACGAGCTGCTGGGCTCGCTGATGAAGGCGTTCCAGGAGGCGGCCAAGGCGCACCACTTCAATGCAGAACCAGACCTGCACGAGCTGCTCAAGATTCCCGGAGTGCTCTCGACGGAGGCTGCTGCCACCCCGGAAGCGCCGCGTTCGGCAGGACTGGAAGCAGCCGTGGCGGCTCTTGCGCCCTCGCTGCTGGAACAGTTGAACGAGGTGCGCGGGACTGAGGGTGCGGTTCTTGCACAGGAGCTGCGCGCTTCCATGATGCGCTTGCGCGATCAGGCGGAGCAGTGTGCGCAGATTCGCACTAATGCGCGGGAGATCCACTTTGAACGGCTGCGGTCCCGCGTCAGAGAGCTGCTCCGGAGCACGGAGGAGTCTGCTACGAAGACAGGAGAGGGAGAGACTCAGATCTCCGACCAGCGGCTGCTGGGTGAGGCGGCGTTGCTGGTGGAACGGTCCGATATTGAGGAAGAGCTGGTGCGACTGCGGGCGCATATCCAGAGCTTTGTGGAGATGCTGGATTCAGGCGGCGAGCTCGGCAAGCGGCTGGACTTCCTGCTGCAGGAGCTGAACCGCGAGGCGAACACCATGCTCTCGAAGACGAGCGGAGGCGACCCTGCGCTTGGCCTGAAGTTGACGGCGCTTGGGCTTGAAATGAAGACGGAGATCGAGCGAGCGCGGGAGCAGGTCCAGAACCTTGAATAGCATTGCGATGGCGGCAGCAGCGGTTACACTCTCCTAAAGGCATGGCTGGAATCCTCTTCATCATCTCGGCCCCCTCGGGCTCGGGGAAATCTACGCTGGTGGCGCAACTCCGCAGTCTGGTGGAGGGGCTGGAGTTTTCGGTTTCCTATACGACGCGTGCGCCGCGCGGATCCGAGATCGATGGCCGCGAGTATCACTTCACGAATCGCGACACGTTCGAAGCGATGACCGGGCGCGGAGAGTTTCTGGAGTGGGCGGAGGTGTTTGGAAACTACTACGGCACGGCGCTCTCAGCGTTGGACCACGCCCGGAGATCCGGGAAGGATCTGCTGCTGGATATCGATGTTCAAGGCGCCAAACAGATTATGGAAAGGCTTCCCGCCGCAGTTTCCATCTTCATTTTGCCTCCGAGCCCGCAGGTGCTGGAGATGCGGCTGCGCCAGCGCAGCCAGGCCGAGCACGTGACCTCCGCCGTGGTGATTGAGCGCAGGCTGCAGCAGGCTCGCAGCGAGATTGAGCAGGTGTGGGATTACAAGTACGCTCTTGTAAACGACGTTCTGGATCAGGCGGTTGCGGAGTTACGAGCGGTTGTGCTGCATGAGCGCGGCGCTGGGGAGGACAGTTCGGGGACGGCTGAGAGCTGCCGCACCGCATCGCGTTCGCGTCGGCTGTGCGCAGCCCTGGAGATGTTTGATATCCCCTGCTGACGATCTATATTCCACCATTTGTGCTCGGATTTCCTCTTGCGATAGCGAAGGACAAAGGCTCCGGTTTGGGGTAGATTGGATGCATTGCTGAGGTGTGCGATGACGTCTGAGAATCCACTGCAGAACAGGTACAGCCTTGTTAAGGGTGCAGCACGACGCGCTCGCCAACTTCAATCGGGCGCCGAGCCCATGGTGCCGACAAAGTCGATGAAGGCATGCCGAGTCGCGCAGGACGAGATCCTGCAGGGACACGTCAGCTTCAAGGTTTCTCCGGCCGAGCATAAGACGGAAGAAGCTCCCGAGGAGCCCGAGGTCTAGCCAGGAGTGGAAGCCGATCGAGGGGCGCAGCTCCGGGCCTGGGTGGAGTATTACCGCGATCTCGGGGTCTATGACTTTTATCGCCGGGGCGAAGCAGGGGAAGGCGGCATTGCATCCGACCCTGCTGCCGAAGCTGAAGTCCTGGAGGTCGTGCAGGCAGCCGCTCTTCCATCCTTGCCGGTTGCGGTGCAGCCGGCTCCAGCGGAGCAGATTCGGCCGCCAAACGTCTCAGTTGTAAGTGTGACTTCGGTAGAGATGGCAACGCGGCTGGTTTCCTTTGACTCGTTAGCTCCGCTTCCGGCAATATCGGTTCCAATTGACCAGCGTGCCGCTGCACTGGAGGCCTTGCGGGGGGAGATCGGGGATTGCACCCGATGCCCGCTCGCCTATGCGGGCCGGAAGAAGATTGTGTTTGGCGACGGCTCGCCTGCAGCCCGGTTGATGTTTGTGGGCGAGGGACCGGGCGCCGATGAGGACGCACAAGGCGTTCCCTTTGTCGGCAAGGCGGGCCAACTTCTCAACAATATGATTTCCGCCATGGGACTGCAGCGGGAAGAGGTTTATATCGCCAACATCGTGAAGTGCCGGCCGCCGGGGAATCGCGTGCCAGAGCCGGTGGAGGCCAATACGTGCTCTCAGTTCCTGCTGAAGCAGATCGATATCGTCCGGCCGGAGGTCATCGTAGCCCTCGGCTCGACTGCGGCAACCTATCTGCTTGGAGTGAAGCAATCGCTCAGCGGTCTTCGCGGCCGCTGGCATAGCTGCCGCGGCGCGAAGCTGGCGGTGACCTATCACCCGGCGTTTCTGCTGCGTGATCCTCGCCAGAAGGGCGAGGCCTGGAAAGACCTGCAAATGGTGATGGCGGAGCTGGGGCTGAAGTCTCCGGCGCGAAAATAAGATCCAGCGCAGACAGCATCGCCTGCGGCTTAAACACGAAAGATGGTGGAATGAGCTCCGATGTGCGCCGGTACAAGTATCTCGATGTTCTGACGACCACATTTGTGGTGATTCTGCTGGTGTCAAATCTGGTCGCGCAGAAGATCTGCATGATCGGCCCGCTCGCCGTAAGCGGCGCCGTATTGCTGTTTCCGGTGACGTACATCTTTGGAGATGTGTTCACGGAGGTGTACGGCTTCTCCGCTTCGCGAAGAGCAATCTGGCTGGGTACCTTCGGGACGGCGCTGCTATACGGAATGGGAATTCTGGTGATTGCACTGCCGGGTGCGCCTGGATGGAAGAACCAACAGGCATTTGTGACGGTCTTCGGCTTTCTGCCACGTATTCAGACCGCCAGCCTGATTGCGTTCTGGGCGGGAGATTTTGCCAACTCGTACACCATGGCGCGTATGAAGCTATGGACCGAGGGCAGGATGTTGTGGACCCGCACGGTGGGATCCACAGTCGTCGGTCAGGCGGTCGACACCACGCTGGTGATTGTGCTGACCTTCGGTGGTAAGTATCCGGCAGCGACGCTGATGAATATGATCCTGACCGGCTATGCATTGAAGGTCGGGTATGAAGCGCTCGCCACTCCTGTGACGTACGCTGTCGTTGGCTGGCTGAAACGGGCGGAGCACGCGGACGCGTTCGACCGCGACGAGAACTTTAACCCCTTCCGCTTCAGTGCTCCTGGAGAGACCTAAAGGTATTTCTTGCGCTATTTTTCGCATCGGACCCTGCAACCCCAACATCCAATCAACCACCCAGACTGAGTTCCGGCCGCACGGCAGGTTTGTGTCTTCTGGAGGCTACGGTATTCGAAGGAGATTTAACGTGTCGTTTTCTGCAATTCTCAGGAGAGCGGTGAGAGACACTGCTGTGCTGACGGGAGTCATTCTGCTCCCGTTGGCAGGCTGCAAGAACGGGCCGCCCCCAGCGGCCGCATCGGCGGGGGCGCAGGCGATGCCGGTAGCGGTAGAAGTCGCATCGATGACGTCAGTGCCGAATGCGGACACCTACGTTACGACTATCAAGAGCCTTCGTTCTGCGGTGCTTCAGCCCCAAATAGAAGGGAACCTGACGAAGATCCTGGTCAAGTCCGGGGATTCCGTAAAGGCCGGTCAGCTGCTGATGCAGATCGATCCGCTGAAGCAGGTGGCGACTGTTCAGGTCCAGCAGGCTGGCGCGCAACAGCAGAAGGCACTCTTCGATTACAACCAGAGCGAGCTGCAGCGCCAGGAGCAACTCTTCAAGAGCGGCATTATCTCCCGCCAAGCCTACGACCAGGCCGTGCAGTCCTTTCAGAATTCCAAGGCTGCCCTGGATGCGGCTTCGGCGCAGGTTCAGACTCAGCGGGAGCAGCTGGCCTATTACCAGATCCGTGCCCCGTTCGCCGGAATCGTGGGGGACATCCCAGTACACGTGGGTGACTACGTGAGCTCGCAGACCACGCTAACGACGGTGGACGAAAATAAAGGGCTCGAGGCGTATATCTATGTCCCCACCGACCGGGCTGCCCAGGTCAAGACTGGACTCCCTGTCGATCTGATGGATGCCAGTGGCACGCTGCTTGCGCATTCGACCTTGTCCTTCGTTTCGCCGCAGGTTGATAACGGGCTGCAAGGAATTCTGGCGAAGGCTCCGATTCCAAAATCAGCCGTGATGCTGCGGAATGGCCAGATTCTGAACGCCCGGATCACGTGGAGTTCTGCTCCTGCCATAACGGTTCCGGTGCTTGCAGTAACGCGCATAGGCGGCCAGAGCTTTGTCTACGTGGCTACCCCGCAAGGCAACGGCTACGTTGCGCATCAGACGTCGGTCACTCTAGGAGAGCCGGTGGCAAATCGCTATCCCGTGCATGAAGGTCTGCGCGACGGAGACAAGGTGATTACGTCCGGCATTCAGATGCTGCAGGAAGGGATGCCCGTGATGCCGATGCAGGCTCCCACCGGCGAAGCCCAACAGCCTGCGCATTAGCAGCGAGGTGAATCCAGCCGCTCCAGGGCGGCACCCTCTGTGAGGCTCTGTGCATGGGTGCAGAGCAGGAAGGAATTTAGCCCGTGGTTGAGTTCTTCATACGGCGTCCGGTCTTTGCGACCGTCTGCGCATTGCTGATTGTGCTGGCGGGTGCAGTTACGCTGCCCACCATTCCGGTCTCGCTTTACCCACAGCTCGCGCCGCCGCAGGTTGTGGTGACCTGCAACTACGTCGGTGCGAACTCACAGGTGGTGGAATCGGCGGTCACGACCATCCTGGAGCAGGCAATCAACGGAGTGGAAGGCATGCGCTACATCTCTTCCACCTCCACCAACGACGGCACTTCTGCAATCACGATCACCTTCCAGACCGGATACAACCTGGATATCGCCGCCGTAGACGTGCAGAACCGCGTGGCCACAGCCCAGGGCCGGCTGCCTGCAGCGGTAAATAACACCGGAATCTCCATCACGAAGGCGAACTCGAATTTCGTTCTTGCGATTGGGTTCCTGTCGCGGGACCACTCGCTGAGCACTCCCTTCATTTCGAATTACCTCGATGTGTACGTGAGCGATGCCCTGAAGCGCGTTCCCGGTGTGGGCAATGTGCTTCTGTTTGGCGAGCGCCGATATGCGATGCGTATCTGGCTTGATCCGAGCAAACTGGCCTCGCGCGGCCTGACCCCGCTGGACGTGATCACGGCGCTGCAACAGCAGAACGTGGAGGTTCCCGCCGGCCAGCTTGGCCTGCCGCCTTCGGACCTTACCCAGCAGTACCAGATGTCGGTGCGAGTTGTGGGCCGGCTGAGCGATCCCCATCAGTTTGAAAACATCATTTTGAAGTCCAATGCTGCCTCCACACCGGGGATGGCTGCCACCTCGAACGGCTCCGGGATCGTGCTGCTGAAGGACGTGGGTCGAGCCGAGCTTGGCGCGGAAAATTACAACACCAGCCTTCGCTATGGCTCTGCGGATATCCCGACCAGTGAAGCCATCGGCGTGGGCATTCAGCAGCTTTCGAATGCGAATGCTCTCGACGTGGAGCAGGGCTGTCTAAAGGTGCTGGACGATCTGAAGAAGTCGTTTCCGCCAGGACTGGACTACTTCATCGCGGTCGACACGACCAGAGTGGTCGCCGATTCAATTCATGAGGTCGAGAAGACGCTGACCGAAGCGATCATCATCGTCATCGTCGTCATCTTCCTTTTTCTGCAGGACTGGCGCGCGACCATCATTCCGGCCATCACTATTCCTGTGTCGCTGATCGGCACCTTTGCGTTTATCAAGATCTTCGGCTTCTCTATTAACTCGCTGACGTTGTTTGGAATTACGTTGGCGACCGGCCTGGTGGTAGACGACGCCATCGTTGTCATCGAGAACGTACAGCGCCATCTGGAAGGGAAGACGGTACCCGGCGCGGAAGCAGAGCAGGAGGACTGCTACCACGATCCGCACAGGGCAACCTCTCGCGCCATGGCAGAAGTTACCAGCGCGGTGATCGCAACTTCGCTGGTGCTGATCTCTGTATTTGTGCCGGTGAGCTTCTTCCCCGGCACCACCGGAATTCTGTACAAGCAATTCTCGCTGACGATTGCATTCTCAATTGCGATCTCCGCCTTCAACGCTCTGACACTCTCGCCGGCTCTTTCGGCTCTGCTGTTGCGACCCGAGACTCGGCCCACCGGAATCATGGGGGCGATCCTCAATCCGGTTGAGGCGCTGATCCGAGCCGTCATTCGGTGGTATGCGAAGGCGGTGGCCTGGGTGGTTCGTTGGCGGTATGCGTTCCTGGTGCTGTTCGTAGCCGGGCTGACCGCGACCGTCTACATGTACAACCACGTGCCCACGGCCTTTGTACCGACCGAGGACCAGGGCTACTACATGGTCCTGGTCCAGGCGCCGCCGGGAGCATCGCTCTCCTACACCACTGCGTTCGCCGACAAAGGGGCGCAGCTGGCTGCGCAGGATCCCGATGTATACGGCACCTTCTCCGTCATGGGCTTCTCGCAGACCGGAGGCAGTTCCCCCAATGCAGGACTGATTTTTGTACCGCTGCGGCCGGTAGACGAGCGGACGCGCAAAGGAGACGGGCACTCGGCGCACGACATCGTCGCGCGGATCGCTCCTAAGCTATTCGGCATTCCGGGCGGCATTCTGTTTGCAGTAGAACCTCCGGCCATTCAAGGGATCGGCTCGGTGGGCGGTTTTCAGTTCATTCTTCAGGATGCCGGACGAAATACGTTTGGCGACATCGATCGCATCGCGCACACGATGGTTGGAGCCGCGCGTGATCCGCACTCCGGCCTGGTGAGCCTCAATACGACCTTTACCGCGAACGATCCTCAGATTTCTGTTGTGATCGACAGGCAAAAGGCCGAGGCCATAGGCGTGCCGCTTTCGCAGGTAACAAGCGCCATGAGCACCTTCATGGGCTCAACATATGTGAACGACTTCAGCTTCAACAATCGCTCCTACCGCGTATATGTGCAGGCCGGCCAGCAATTCCGCCGGACGGTAGGGGATTTGCGACAGTACTACGTACGGTCGAACTCCGGCCAGATGGTTCCTTTGGACAATCTGGTTGCGGTGAACGAGGACTCAGGGCCGCAGGTGATCTATCACTACAACATGTTTCGATCAGCGGAGATCGATGGGTCCCCTGCGCCCGGACTGAGCTCGGGCCAGGGACTCGAAAACATGGTCCGGCTGTTCGACAAGTTCAAGCTTCCGGGCATGAAGTACTCCTGGACCGGACTCGCTCTGGAAGAGGTGGAATCCTCGGGGAAGGCGCTGCTGATCTTTGGCTTGGGACTGCTGGTGGTGTACCTCACGCTGTCAGCACAGTATGAGAGCTTCGCGCTGCCCTTCATCATTCTGCTCGCCGTTCCCATGGCAGTGCTCGGAGCGCTGGGATTGGTGGCACTACGTGGCATCAACGATGACGTCTATGTCCAGATCGGACTGGTCATGCTCATCGGTCTCTCGGCCAAAAACTCCATCCTGATTGTGGAGTTTGCCGAGCAGCAGCTTGAGCTAGGCCGCCCCATCATTGAAGCGGCTATCATTGCTGCTGAGCTCCGGCTCCGGCCCATCCTGATGACCAGCTTCGCGTTTATCCTGGGCGTGCTGCCGCTCTACTTTGCGACCGGAGCAGGCGCTCTGGGACGGCATTCCGTGGGTACGGCGGTGGTTGGCGGAATGCTTGTTTCCACCCTCCTGAACTTATTCTTCATTCCCGTGCTCTATGTCCTGCTGAAGACACTGCTGAGCAAAGTTGTGAGGAAGAAGCCCGTTACCGCGCTGCCGCCCTGCTAAGGACGGCAGCGCCGGAGGGCAATCGTGCGCCGCCGAGACCTGCGGTTTCCGCCCCCTCAGTTCAAAGTACGAAATTCATCGTTGACATACGAGAAGATTCGTACTACAGTCGTTTTCCATGAACGACACAGCAAAACCGGCCGCACCAGCCAACCTTCCTACTGAGGCTGAGCTGGAGATTCTCAATATCCTCTGGGCCTCCGGGCCGGGCACAGTTCGCGACGTGCATACCCGGATCAGCAAGGGCGTTGGATACACGACGGTGCTGAAGCAGATGCAGTTGATGGTGGAAAAGGGACTCCTCAGCCGGACGGAGGAGCATCGCTCGCACGTTTATGCGCCGCGGATTGCCAAGCAGCAGACCCAACGCCGGCTGGCGCGCAACCTGCTGCAGCGCGCCTTCGATGGCTCTGCGCGCGACCTGGTGCTGGGAGCGCTCTCAGCGCAAAAAGTGTCGGCTAAGGAGCTTGCGGAGATTCGCAGATTGCTCGACGACTACGAGAAGGGGAGAGTATGACAGCCATCCATCTGTTACAAGGCGGACTCGCCCACGCAATGATCGGTGCGCTGGGATGGGCTCTGGTGCACTTTGTTTGGCAGGGTGCGCTGGTCGGGGTGACCTTGTGGTGCGTGCTCGCGCTGAGCGCCGGAAGGGCATCTGAGGTGCGCTATGCTGCTGCCTGCACGGCGCTGTTCGCCATGGTGGCGCTGCCGGCGTTGACGTTTGCCCGGCTTGCCACGCACGCATACCAGTCGGTCGCATCGGGTGGATTGTTGGCCAACGGCGGGAGCATTTCTATCAGCGCGGATGGCTCGCCGGTAAACCTGTGGGCGCTGTGGGTGGACCGGATGGATGCGAGCATGCCATGGCTGATGCTTGCATGGTGCGCTGGAGTGCTGGTGTTCTCCTTGCGGCTTGCACTCGGGCTGCAAGTGGTGCGGCGGCTAAGGCTGCGCGAGACACATGCTGTCAGCGACCAACTGCAGCAATTGTTTGCCCGCCTCTGCACCCGCTTGCAGGTGAAGCAGGGCATTGGCCTCCTTCATTCAGCCCGGGTGCATGTACCCACCGTGATCGGCTGGCTGAAGCCGGTTGTGCTGCTGCCGGCTGCAAGCCTCACCGGTTTTTCAGAGCTGCAGATTGAGGCGCTGCTCGCGCACGAACTGGCTCACATCCGGCGCAACGACTACCTCGTCAGCGTTCTGCAATCTGCAGTAGAAGCGTTGCTGTTTTACCACCCCGTCGTCTGGTGGGTTTCCGGCCAGGTGCGGCGGGAGCGTGAGTGCTGCTGCGACCAGCTTGCGGCGCGTGTTTGCGGAGATCGTGTGGCCTATGCACGCGCGCTATCTGTGCTGGAAGAGAAACGCCGGCTACTGCCGGAGATGGCATTAGGGGCAAACGGAGGGCTACTTACAATGCGGATCAAACGGCTGCTTGGATATCGTGAGGAGAACATCTCAGGGAGTTTGGCGTGGGTACTGGTGCTGGCCATGATGGTGGCAGCAGGCGGCAGCATCGCCGTACGGCTGGCTCACGCGGAGGCCGCGCCGGCGGCTGCTAAGCTCGCGCAGGCCGCCACAGGCCCGCAGGCGCCGCTCCAGGGCAGCGAGGCGGGCAAGCAGGCGCCAGGAGCCGAAGGACAAAGTGGCGTCGCGAGATCTGAAAATGAGAGTGCGGCGGGAACCCGGAATGCGCAGAGCGAGGATCTTGGGGTCAGCTCCGCCGCCGCAGACCAGGAGCAACTGAACGAGGCTCAGAGAGTGTTGCAGAGGGCGATGCTGTCGATTTCTGACGCCAAGGTCAGAAAGCAGCTCGACGATGTAAGGCGGCAGCTCAACGACCCGCAGCTCCGGCGGCAGCTGCAGGCAGCCAGAGAGGCAGTGGAGAAGCAGAAGAGCCCCGAGGTGCAGCAGCACATGGAGGCGGCCCGGAAGCAGCTCGAGAATCAACAACAGCTGCTTGAGTTGCAGGCGAAGGCGTTGGAAGAGCTGCGTAGTCGCCTGAACAGCCCCGAATTTCGCAAGCAGATGGAGCAGGCGCGAGTGGCTGCCGCGGAGATCAACTCACCTGAACATCGGAAGCAACTGGACGCGATCCGGAAGCGTGGGGACGAGTTCAATACGCCTGAGTTCCGGGAGAGACTGAGGAAGCAGGCCGATGAAGCTCAGAGGAGCGCTGCCGCCGCGCGTGAAAATTCAAACGAGCTATTTGCGGCAAACGGCTCGCCGGCAACGCCTTCAGCCTCGGGCGGATCGCAACCGCAGGCAGAATCGCCCGGCAGCCCCCGTCCCATTAAGGTGGAGTCCGGGATCATGGCCGGCCAGGTCATCAAACGGGCGGACCCTGTCTATCCTTCGGTTGCAAAAGCTTCACGAGTTCAGGGAACAGTCGTACTAAGCGCGATCATAGGCAAGGACGGAACGGTTGAGAAGCTGACCCCGGTGAGCGGACCGCCTATGCTGATCGCTTCAGCACTGGATGCGGTCAGACAATGGCAGTACAAACCATACTTGCTGAATGGGCAGCCCATCGAGGTGCAAACCACGATCAACGTTAACTACACTCTGGAAGGGAATGATCCGGCTTCAAACTCCCGTCCGCAGTCGAGCCTTCAGCCACAACATTCGGTGAGCTCAATGCCTCAGGTCGTTTTCAAAGTAGAGCCGGAGTACACGACGCAGGCCAAAGCAGCCAAAGTGAATGGCGTGGTCACATTGAGCCTTGTCGTCAACAAGCAGGGTCTTCCGACCAATGTCCACGTTGTGAAAAGCCTTGAATCCTCTCTGGATAAGAATGCGGTTGCTACCGTGCAGCAGTACCGGTTCAAACCGGCGCTGGAGAACGGCCAACCCGTGGAGAAGCCCATCCACGTTGAGATCAATTACCAGTTGTTCTGAGCAGCCGCATGCTAGGCCGGGGAGGCGGGCTGCGGTTTTGCCTGATCGAGGTTCGTGCGGTCCAGCACGCGCTCGTAGTACTGCTCGTACAACGGAATGATTCGCGAGGCGCAGAACTGCTCGCTGGCTGTGTTGCGCGCCGCGCGGCTCATTGCGCCGAGCCGCTCTTCATCCCGGAGCAGCTCGATCGCCCCCGTCGCCATCGCTTCCACGTCGCCCATCGGGAAGAGCAGCCCATTCACGCCATCGTCAATCAGTTCCGGCACGCCTCCGACGCGGGTCGCGATCGCCGGAACCGAGCAGGCCATGGCCTCTAGAGCAGCGAGTCCGAACGACTCCATCTCAGAGGGCATCAGCATCAGGTCGGCCAGCGGAAGCAGCTCGTTGACGTTGTCCTGCTTGCCCAGGAAGTGGACACGATCCGCGACCCCGAGCCGGAGGGCGAGATGTTCGGCGGCAGAGCGGTCGGGGCCATCGCCGATCAGCATCAGGCGGGAGGGAAGCGCTTTAGCAACTCGACCGAAGACCTCCACTGCATCGAGCACACGCTTGACCGGTCTGAAGTTGGAGAGATGAACCAGCAGCTTCTCTGAGGCATCTGCGAACTGGGGTCGCATGGCCGCGTACTTCGACGGTACGCGAACATACACGTCGCAGTTGACGAAATTGCGGATCACCTCGATCTCACTGTGGATGTTAAATGCTTCGCGAGTGCGGTCGCGCAGGTAGGAGGAGATCGCGGTCACGCCATCGGACTGCTCGATGCCGAACTGCGTGATCGGCAGGTACGAGCGGTCCATCCCCACCAGGGTGATGTCGGTGCCGTGCAGTGTGGTGATGAACGGCAAATAACGTCGGCGAGCCGCCTCCTGTTGCGTCTCTAGCATTTGCCGGGCGAGCAGGGCAGAGAGCGAGTGCGGAATCGCGTAGTGAACATGCAGCAGGTCCAGCGAATAGAACTCGGCGACCTCCGCCATGCGGGTTGCGAGGGCGAGATCGTATGGAGGATGTTCGAACAGCGGATACCGGTAGACTTCTACCTCGTGGAAGCGGATGTTGGCTTCCCGTCCATTCAGCCGGAACGGCGGGGATGAGGTGATGAAGTGAACCTGGTGACCGCGCGCGGCAAGTTCAATGCCCAGCTCCGTGGCAACGACGCCGCTGCCCCCGTAGGTGGGGTAGCAGGTGATGCCGATCTTGCGTCGAGGCGTGGTCATGAGTCCATTCCGCCGGCTACGGCGCGCGGCGTCAGGCGTTCACAAGCTCTGAGTTCCGGTCCTGAGCGGCCGCCATGCTGCGGATGGACTCGGTGAATGGGGCACGAAGCACACCATGCTCCGTAATGATCGCGGAGATGTTCTTCGCCGGCGTGACATCGAACGCAGGGTTCTCGATCTGTACACCATGCGGAGTCACCTGCACACCGCCGACATGCGTCACCTCGCGGGCGGCTCGCTGTTCAATCGGGATCAAGTCGCCGGACGCCGTCGCAAGATCGATCGTATTGAACGGGGCTGCCACATAGAAGGGAACGCCGTGCTCTTTCGCGAGAATAGACAGAGAATAAGTGCCGATCTTGTTGGCTGTGTCCCCGTTTGCGGCGATCCGGTCGGCGCCTACGATGACCGCGGCAATACGCCCTTTGGCCATGAAATAGCCCGCCATGTTGTCGCAAATCAGGGTGGTCGGAATGTTGTCCTTGACCAGTTCCCAGGCGGTGAGCCGGGTGCCCTGGTTGAACGGCCGGGTCTCATCGGCGAAGACATCGATCTTCTGTCCCCGCTCCACTGCCGCGCGGATCACGCCCAGCGCGGAGCCGTACCCGCAGGCGGCCAGCGCTCCGGCGTTGCAGTGGGTCAGCACGGTGCCTTCTTGCGGCAGGAGCTCGGCCCCGAACGCGCCCAGCCTCCGCAGATTGGCGATGTCCTCGTCGTATAGCCGGTTCGCGAGCGCTACCACGGCCTTCTTAATCTCGGGGATAGGGGTGTCTCGCGCGGCAAGTCCGGTATACAAGTCCCGGATCTGGGCGATTCCCCAGAAGAGATTGACGGCAGTCGGCCGGGTCTCAGCCAAGGTCCGGCAGATGAGTTCAACCTCTTTGTCCAGCTCCTGGAGGGTGGTTGCTCTGGAGCGGTCGATCCCCAGGGCAACGCCCATGGCGGCCGAGACGCCGATCGCCATTGCGCCTCGAACCACCATGTCCTTGATAACGCGTGCCACTTCGTTGTAATCGCGGGCCAGTACATAGGTCTCCTCAAACGGAAGCCTGGTCTGGTCCAGGAAGTTGACGCCCTCTGGGAGCCATTCAAGTGTAGGAATCATGGAATCTCAGTTTATCTCGGCTATGTCTCTCTGAGCGCAACACAATTGCCACTTGAGTGTTCTAAGATACTGCTGGCCCATTCCGGCCCGCGCGTGCAGCAGGCAAGATAAATGCCGCCGCGACAGTGAGATTCGCACCAATAAAGTCAAGGATCACCTCGATGCAACACTCAAATAAGGATCGTCGCAAGTCTGTGGGCCTCGGATATCAGGGCTGGATGCGAGCCTGTCTGGCGGGCCTTCTGGCGATTCTGATTGTGGATCAGCCGCTGATGGGCGCGACCGCCGGGCCGAAGCACGGCCCGACCGCAGGAGCTACCCAGCAGAGCAAGGGCGAAGGACGAGTCCTGCACGCCCTGAACCGTTTGACCTTTGGCCCGCAGCCAGGCGAGGTCGCAGCTGTAGAAGCCATTGGTCTGCGCACCTGGTTTGAAAACCAGCTCAACCCGCAAAAAATTGACGACTCCGCCTTCAATGCTCGGCTGGCGCAGTTTCCGGCAATGCAGCTGCCGCAGGGCGAGCTGATGGCCCGCTATCCCAGCCAGCAGATGATTCGCCAGATGGCCCAGCGCCAATCGGCGGATATGGGAGCGGGTGTGCGGAGGCGTTTCCGCGCCGGCGCCATGCTGGCGGCCAACGAAGAGTTCCTCAACGATCCTGTCGAGCGTGCCATTTACAACGATCAGCTCGCCTTCTACCGAGTCCAGCAAGAGGCCAAGGCAGCCAGGACTGCGGCTGCCGCCTCGTCTGAGATGCAGCCCGCAGAGATGGCTGCGTCGGGCAATGATCCCCAGATGGCGCAAGCAACGTCCCCGGAGCGGGGTGCCGAGGTGGGCAGCGGGCTCCCCAAAGCTGATGTCTCCGAAACCGGCCAGACGCCGGCCGAGCATGTTGAGAAGCTTTACAAGGGGATGGATGTTTCCCGCATCCTGGCGCTCCCGCCGGATGAGCGTGTAAACCGCGTCATCGCGATGCAGCCCTCCGAGTTCGTGGCCTTCCGCCAGAGTCTCAGCGGCGTTGAGCTGGCGCAGTTTGCCCAGGGCCTTTCGCCGCAGCAGAAGGAGATATTTGCGGCCATGCAGAACTCGACCCGCATGGTCGGAGTCGAAGAAATGCAGGTCCGTCTGCTGCGTGACATCTACAGTGAGCGGCAGCTTGAAGCCGTAATGACGGACTTCTGGCTGAACCACTTCAACGTGTACGTCCGCAAGAATCAGAACGAGCCGTACCTGATTCCAACCTATGAGCGGGATGTGATCCGGCCCAATGCGCTGGGCAAGTTCGAGGATCTGCTGGTCGCAACTGCCAAGAGCCCAGCCATGCTGGTTTACCTGGACAACTGGCAGAGCATCGGTCCGGACTCGCAGGCCGCAAAACGCGGACCCGCGATGGCCCGCTTTGCACAAAATCCGCAGGTCAAGGCGGCGCTGAAGGATCGCGGCCTGAACGAGAACTATGGCCGTGAGCTGATGGAATTGCACACGCTTGGAGTCAACGGTGGCTACACCCAACAGGATGTAACCGAGGTCGCCAAGGTGTTCACCGGCTGGACGATTACGCCTCCGGCCGAGGGCGCGGCGTTCCAGTTTGACGAGCGCAGGCACGAGCCGGGCGTAAAGACTGTCCTGGGGCAAAAGATCAAGGACGACGGTGTGAATGAAGGCCTGCAGGTGCTGCACATGCTTGCAACCAGCCCTGCGACTGCCAAATTCATCTCCACCAAACTCGCGATACGGTTTGTCAGCGACGATCCGCCGCAGAGCCTCATCGACAAGATGTCACAGGCCTTCCTCTCAAGCGGGGGAGACATCAAGACAGTCTTGCATACGATGTTTGAAGCGCCCGAGTTCTGGGCGCCGGATGTCGAGCGGGCCAAGGTGAAGACGCCGCTCGAGTTCGTTGTCTCCGCCGTTCGCGCTACCGGCGCGACCGTCAACAACGCACAACCACTGGTGACCGCGCTCGACAAACTGGGCATGCCGCTCTATGGGATGCAGACCCCGAACGGCTACTCTTGGAAGAGCGAGCCGTGGGTCAGCACCGGTGCGCTGGTCAGCCGAATGAACTTTGCACTCGTACTCGCAAGCGACCGGCTGCCGGGCGTAAACACGGATTGGGCGAGGCTGATGAAGGGAACGGGCCCGGCGGATTCTCAGGTGATTGCCAAGGAGCGGAAGCTGGAGGCTGCGCTTCTCGGATTTCCGCTGAGCGAGAGGACCCGGACACAGGTGCTGGCAGAAGCGGACGATCCGACCGTGCCGGCCCAAGCAGCGCGCGAGTTTGAGACGCGGGGCGGCGGGGCCGTCATGGCGATTCTCGGGCAACGGCGCACTGCGGCCCCAGTCGATTCCCAAGCAGCCGTGATGGCCGGTCTGATTCTGGGCTCGCCTGAGTTCGAGCGGCGGTAGAATTCGAGAGCAACTTCGCTCTGCCACCGGAGTTTGAATTGCCAGGCAGCCTTTTTTCGCTGTAGGCAGCAGGAGAGTTCCATGGCGACCAGAGAATGGAGTACCGCGGACCCGAGTAACTGGGGCTGCGATATCTGCGGCCGCGACGCGGCCAAACGCAACGTCACGCGCCGTATCTTCATGAAGAATGGTGCACTGGCTCTGGTTGGAACATCGGCAATTCCCGCCTTCCTGTCGCGCAGCGTGCTGGCCGAAATGCAGTCTGCCTCCGCAAACAATAAGAAGCTGGTGGTGCTGTTCCAGCGTGGCGCAGTGGACGGGCTGAACGTGGTCGTGCCCTACAAAGAGAAGAACTACTATGCAATGCGTCCGACCATCGCGATCCAGCAGAACGAGGTTCTGGATCTTGACGGCTTCTTCGGACTGCACCCGCAGATGAGTGGGTTCAAGCCCCTCTACGAGCAGGGGCACCTCGCTATCGTGCACGCTGCCGGTTCTCCCGATCCCAGCCGGTCGCACTTCGATGCGCAGGATTACATGGAGAGCGGCACGCCCGGCATCAAATCCACTCAGGACGGCTGGCTGAATCGCGCGCTTGCCGCCGAAGCGCTCAGCAGCAAGCCATCGGCTTTCCGGGCGGTCTCGCTAGGGACGCAGGTGCCGCGCACGCTGCAGGGCAAGGTGCCCGCGATCGCCATTAACAACCTGGCGGACTTCTCCGTCGGCGGCCGTGGTCCGCAGCCTTCCTCTCTCTCGAATGCGTTTCAAGCCATGTACGACCAGAGCAGCGATGCGATTCTGCAGGGGACAGGCCAGGAGACCTTCGAGGCAGTCAAGATGTTGAAATCGGCGAACCCAGCCAAGTATCAGCCGGCCGCAGGCGTGTCGTATCCGAATACTCCATTTGGCAACAGTCTCAAACAGATAGCGCAACTCATGAAAGCGAATCTTGGAGTCGAGGCCGCGTTTTCTGATATCGGCGGCTGGGATACCCACCAGAATCAAGGTGCGGCGAATGGCCAGCTCGCGAATCGCCTGCGCGAGTTCTCCGATGGGATCGCGGCGTTTTGGCGCGACCTCGGGGACGATGCCGAAAACGTCACACTGGTTACGATGTCGGAGTTCGGTCGTACCGCTCGCCAGAACGGGACTGGAGGCACGGACCACGGTCACGCCAACGTCATGTTCGTGCTGGGCGGAAGCGTAAAGGGCGGCAAGATTTACGGCAAGTGGCCAGGTATCGCAAACGAACAGTTGAACGAAGGCCGGGATCTGGCGGTGACTACCGATTTCCGCGCGGTGCTCGGGGAAGCGGCCTACAAGACGCTCGAAGCCAGGAATCTGGATGCGGTTTTTCCCGGCGCGAAGATTCAGCCGGCCACATTCCTCAATCTCCTGTAGCCAAGGTCGTTTCTCCGTGGGTACCGCATCCGGCCTGAAACACCCGTGTGCGGTGCCACTGGGCATCCGTGGCGAACAGGATGCAGGCGCTGCCACTCTGTGTATCGAGCCGCCATGTGATATCGCCCTGGCGATAGAGCTGGAACTTGCCCGAGCCTGCGAAAGCAAGTCCGTTTGGCGGATTTCGGGGAATCGAATCGGAATCTGGCGGAGCCTCAGCCGGGGCTGGGATCCCTTGTTGCGTTGGCGGCTGCGGCGTCGCCGCGGTTGCGATCTGGTCGTTGGCCGGTTGCGGCGCAAGCGGCTGCGGAGGCGCTGAAGGCTGGTCCCGAACATAAACCTCGCCGCTGGTAAGGGAGCGCATTCTCACCTGTCGGCGGTGCCAGAGGACTCCGGAGACAACGGCAGCGGCGATGGCGAGCAGAGCCACGATCTTCTTCATAGGTCAGCGCTTGAGTGCTGGCTCTATTGTGCGAAGGATGGACCACCGGGTCGACAGAAAAGGGCAGCGTGGAACCTCGCTTGGTTCCTCCCTGGAGTTCGGCGGTCACTGAGGTCGGGCGCATATTTCCGAAACCAATTCCATTCGGGCGTATCATAAAAGTGTGCCAAAATACTCGATTGTCGTCCCTTTCCATAACGAAGAAGAGAATGTCACCGCTCTTTATGACCGCGTGAAGCTGGTGATGGAGCAGGTTGGAGACTCTTTCGAACTGGTGCTGGTGGACGATGGTTCGCGCGACCGCACCTATCGGCTGCTCGAAGAGATTGCCGCCGTCGATAGCCGAGTGACGGTCATCAAGCTGCGCCGGAACTTCGGCCAGACCTCGGCGCTTGCCGCCGGATTCGACCATGCGCAGGGCGACATGCTCATCTCGATGGATGGCGACCTGCAACACGATCCGGATGAGATTCCGAACTTTCTCGCGCGCCTCGAAGAGGGCTACGACGTGGTCAGCGGGTGGCGTGCGCATCGTGCCGACAATCTGCTGTTTCGGCGCATTCCCTCGCGCTGCGCGAACTGGCTGATGGCGAAGCTCTCCGGAGTCGATATTCATGATTTCGGCACGACTTTCAAGGCGTACCGCAGGGATGTAATCAACAACATTCCGCTTTACGGCGAGATGCACCGGTTCATCCCGGCGCTGGCCTCGTGGTACGGAGCGAGCATCTGCGAGATTCCGATCTCGAATCCGAAGCGGCAGTTCGGGCGAAGCCACTACGGAATCTCGCGCACGGTCCGGGTGATGTTTGACCTGCTCACCATCCGGTTCCTGCTGAAGTACATGACGCGGCCGCTGCACTTTTTCGGCTCCATCGGCGCGCTCGGAATTGCGGGAGGCTCCGTGATGTCTCTGTGGCTGCTGGGCCTGAAGCTGATGACCGGCCAGCACGTGATGCAGGAGCACGGCCCAATGTTCATGATTGCTGCCGTGGCGATCCTGGCAGGTGTGCAGATGCTCGGCATCGGATTGCTCGGGGAACTGCAGGTGAGGCACTTTCATGCGACCGCCCATCGAGCGCCTTACGCGGTGGACCGGATTGTGCGGCTGCGGCCCAGCGAAGAGAGCCTGCTGCACTAGCGCGGAGTAGCTTCCGGCGAGCCCGCGCGCATCCAACTCGCGATGAGGACGCAGATGATGCGGATCGCGCTGGTTTTGAGCCTCGGACTGGTGTGCTGCTGTGGGCTTGCCGGATGCCTGGTTGCGGGCTACTCGAGCGGCAGCGGCTTCTGGGTCTGGCCGGGAAGCATTGTCATCACGCTGGCGCTGATCCTGCTGTGGTATCTCACTCGCCGATAGCCCCTCCACGATTTATCCTGCTTGCATGCTGCTGAAAGAACTTCGCACGTCGGTCCTGGAGGCCAATCTTGAGCTCGTGAAGCGCGGGCTTGTGCTTTACACGTTTGGAAATGCCAGCGGGGTGGACCGCGAGCAGGGGCTGGTGGTGATCAAGCCCTCGGGTGTGGACTACGATGAGCTCCAGCCCGAGCACATGGTGGTCACCGATCTGGACGGCAAGATTGTAGAAGGCAAGCTCAAACCCTCCTCCGATCTGGATACGCATACCCTCCTCTACCGCGAATTTCCGACGATTGGCGCTGTGGTGCACACCCACTCCGAGTACGCCACGAGCTTTGCGCAGGCGGGGATGCCGATCCCGGCGCTGGGCACGACCCACGCGGATTACTTCTACGGTCCGGTTCCATGTACCGCTCCGCTCAGCGATGAGGCCATCGGCGGGCGGTATGTTCACGAGACCGGACGGGCGATCGTGGACCGGTTCTCGGCGACGGCGGAGCATCCGGCGATCGATCCGCTCGCGGTGCCCGCCTGCCTGGTGGCAGGGCACGCGCCCTTCGCCTGGGGCAGGAATGCCCACGATGCAGCGCACAATGCTGTGGTGCTCGAGTACTGCGCCAAAATGGCCTACAAGACGCTAACGCTGAAAAGCGAGGTCAACGTGGTGACGCAGGCGCTGCTGGATCGGCACTACTTCCGGAAGCACGGGCCTAAGGCGACCTACGGCCAGGGGTAAGGGTACCCCGGAGGGGTATTTTGGACGGAAGTCCTGGTATATCAGTAGTTTGCGCGCCGTATGTCCGTGTATAGTATTCAAAACAGAGGACTTAGAGCTAAAATCGTCAATTCAGGGGAGTTAGGCTGGACGCGGCGGCGCAGTGTGTGCGGAGCGCCTCCATCCTTCTCCCTTAAATTAAGAATAGCAGATTGAGATGGGGTTTGTAACATCCGGATGTCCTGTGCATTGAGCTATTTAGGTGGTTTGGGGGCTTGACAACATTTTCGCTAGCCGGAGCGCGGGATTCAGCTAATTCGCGTCGGGGCGCTCGATGTGATCCAGCACGAGGAATTCAACCGGAGCCCGCTGGCTCTCCAGCCGGAGACCGAGCTGCTGTTTGAGCGCCTCCTCGAACCCCGGCCCACCTGAGTCGATTGTGGCGTAGGAAGGGCGTGGATCAGGCGTGTAGTCCATCACGAAGTCGTAGGTGCCGGTGAGGCCTGTCCGATCGACTACCGGGCGGCCAAGGTTTCCCCAACTCGACAGCGCACTTGCGATGAGGCTCATGGGGACGTTTGCGGCGCCGAAGCTGTAACGATCCTGCGCACTGGCGGGCAATCCAAGGATCCCGTTGCATATGGCCGGGAATCCACCTTTTTCTGACTGGAGGGGAGATTCCAATGACCTGCCGTCCGCGGTTGTTTCCGTAGTACGGACAGGCGAGCAGATGGCGGCTACAGGATGTGGCCGAAGCTTCGGACCTAACACCCCGACTTTGTCCATTACCAAGGCAAAGACCCGAACCTCTCGGTACTCAGAATGTAGAGCGAGTTTGAATCGTTCCGCCAGCAAGGATTGCATCATGAGACGGAGCTCATCCTTGGTGGCGTTTGTGTTGGCGGTGCGCGCCTCGATACTGTACCGATCGTTCACAACCCAGGCGGGTGCCGCCGACTCGATCGCCTTCTGCTGATAGTCCGTGAGCTTGTAGGCGAAGACAAGATAGTCGATGACTGGAAAGTTGCTGGCACTCAGCACGCCGTTGCTGGGCACTGAGACATTGCCTGGACCGAGAGGGACATTCGATCGAGGTTTCGTTTCTTGACTCAATCTGACTGAGGCGACATCGAAGGGCAAGTTTTGTTTCCTGGTGCTGATCTGTGGCCCGGATTTGTGCTCTGACGCTTAGCGAGAGGAAAGCGATCGACGAGGCAAGCGCGACCGCTTTCCGGAGATTCGTCGAGGGGGCCATATATCCGAATAGAACACAGATGTGTGTTGAACCGCGCTCCAACCCAGGATCGTGACAGCTCCGGCACTCGGCGTCCGAAAGAGCGATTGCGCTTATCTTAGCGTGGGATTACTCGTTGAGTAGATGGTCGGAAGGTTGTCCTGAAGGAGGGAGCGAGCGCGATTCAGTGCGACTCGCTGGCAGGTGTTCCGTCCGACCATTTGTCGACCGGGACCAGGAATGTGGTGGTGCGTTCTTCTTTGCTGGGAGATCCAGCGACTACGGGAGAACCGGGCAGGCCTGCACCCCACTCTGCAGGCTGCGTGAGTGGGACGAAGAACATCAGGTGAGGATGCCAGTGGCCGCCAGCGTCGCTTAGGTAACCCTGCTTCGAGAGCATGTAGCACATGGCGCCGGGTTGCAAGGGAGGCACTGCTCCTTTGTCGACCGCTGCTTTCACGTCCTCGAACATCTGAGTTTCGGTTCGGCCGGCCAAGGTCGACTGGGTTCTCACAAGCAGGACAGGAATGTTGAATCGAGCGGCGGGAGCATTGAAGCAAACGGGACCACGCAGCTTCGGATTCCAGAAGTCGGGATCGTGGGCTGGGGCCGACCAGGATCGTTCCACCACACAGACGAACCCGTTTGTGCCTTTTGCTGCAACTTGGTAGCCCTTGCTTGTAAGAACCATGACCTCGGCGTTGTGTGAGATCGAATCCGGCGCGGCGGTACGTGCGAGGGCGGTCTCGGAGTTTCGCTCCATCATGTATTGGGCGAGAGGAGCCATAGCCGGGTATTTTGTCTTGGCATTTTGTGCTTGCATCTGCAACCCGGCAACTCCGAACGTGAGTAGCACAAGCTGGGTGAGTCGGATCGTCCTTACGGTATTCCTATCCATTGCGTCCTTTTCCTCCTGTGAAGCGAGTGATGCGAGCCCGATATAGGTTAGTCCGTTTTCGCAGAGCGAGGTTCACTGCGCGGTCAGAGTGCCCACGGCGCAGGTCTCAGAATGTGGGGTGTAGCTGACGTTATCGGCGTTGAAAGAGGATATGAGGCGGCCATCCACGGTGGTGGAGCCCGCGCCGCGCAGGGTGTTGCCGGAAGCGAGCTGGAGGGAAAGCGGGCCGGCGGGGTTCTGGATGCGAACGAGGAAACCGGCTGGAGTGTTCTCAACGGCGTAGGCAGCGTTGATGTGGGCTTTGCCGCAGTCGAGGGTTGCGACGCGGTTAGAGAACGTGATCTTCAGGCCAGTGGAAGCCGTGTAGATGCCTGCCATGCGATATCCGTAGGTGACGGCCTCAGGTGTTCCCATATCCATCATGTCGCTGAGCATTCCAGCGACACCGCCTGGCTTTTGTGCAGGAGGTGGAGGCGGGAGCGGTGCCAGTTGCGCGATTGCGCAGCGCTGCATGCTGGGCCCGTAGACCGGAGTGGATGTCGTTCTGGTGCATGGGCCGTTGCAGTAGGAGCCCTGAGTGGTGGTGGTGGTTACGTTATATCCGGTGATGATGCGGCCCTTCACTGATACCACTCCGGGACCGTCGAGCGAGCGATCGGGACGCATGGTGAGGATGATGGGCGAGGGCTCGTTGACGAGGACAATCTGAGTCGTCCCACCGGAACTACGAATCGTGTAGGGATGGTTGTCATCGACCAGGGTTCCGCATTTTTTCAAGATGGCCTGACCGTCGGCGGTCAGCTCGAGCTCCGGCAGGTTGGCGCGGCTGTGGTAGACACCGACCAGCAGGATTCCACTCTTCACGTGACCCGCGGTGACGTCAACGCCGATCAGCTTGCCCACTGCCACCTCGGCCGAGTTGCCCATTCCTTTGACACCAGAGCGGGCGCAGTCATCCGGTGTTCCGCCGCCGAGCTCGAGACATCGGCGAATTTCGGGATCGTTCTCGAACATGTTGTTGAGGAATGCGGCTCGGGAGGGTTCGCCGGAACCGGTGGAGCGGGGAGCACTGTTGGTTGCAGCACTGGCGCGCTCCCGGATGCGCTGCGCGTCCTCATGCGTTTTGGTGTCGGCGTCGCGCGCGGCGGCGAGACCCTGCTGACCGATGAGCCGGTGATAGTCGTCGTAGACCTGCTGGTTGAGGACATAGCGCCCGCAGAGTTTGGTGAATGCCGCGACTTCATCCGGCGTGTGGGATCTGGAGTATGCCTGAGTGAGCTGGGCCTCAGCGGCACTGTAGGCCTGAAGCAGCTTCTGCTCGCCCGGAGTGTACGGACCGCGAATGGTGCGGGCGTACTTGGTGTTGTTGATGTCGTTCTGCAGCCTGCGAAAGACGGCGACCTGACGGGCGATCGTGTCGGTGGGATCGGTGCCCTTGATGTTGGATTCGACCGTCTGTGCGGTGGGATAAGCCGCTGTGTAGTCCGACGGCGGGGACTGGGCCAGAGCGGCTGGAGGCGTGGCAAGGACTGCAGCGAACACGAGGATGTGCAGGTCGGAACGGGCAGAGAGTTTCATGGGCGTGATGCTCCGCAACGAATCGAAGATGATTGGGCCCGATTCGGAGAAATGTAGTTTGCAGAGTGCGCCGGGTCAAGGCGAAAGCGGTTCAGGAGAGGGATTTCAGCGAGTCGGGGCGGAGAGTCTGGCGGGTGGTGAAGATGGCCTTCCAGGGATCTTTGGAGAGGCGGGAGCGCCATTCCGCGAAGTCGGCGACGTGGAAGACGGGCCGGGTGGGCGCATCGAGCTCCGACCAGGCGAGCGGCATGGAGACGGGCGCTCCGGCGCGGGCGCGGGGAGAGTAGGGAGCGACGGCGGTGGCGCCGCGCTCGTTGCGGAGGTAGTCGAGGTAGATCTTGCCGACCCGCGCGGCCTTGGTCATTTTGGTGAGGTAGAGGCGCGGATTCTGACGCTCCATGGCCATGACGAAGCGGTGGGCGAAGTCTTTGGCGGCAGGCCAGTCGAGGGTGGGATCGACGGGGATGACGACGTGGAGTCCTTTGCCTCCGGTGGTCTTAAGGAAGCTGGTGAGGCCGATCTTTTTGAGACGTGCGCGGACCTCGGCGGCAGCCTCAGTTACGGCGGACCAGGGAAGCGACTCGTCGGGATCAAGGTCGAAGATGAGGCGGTCGGGATGCTCGAGGTCCTGGTTGCGGGAGCCCCACGGGTGGACCTCGAGAACGCCCATCTGGGCGAGGCCGGCGAGGGCTTCGGCGGAGTCGAGTGTGATGTAGACCTCCTTCTCGCCGGTCTTTTTGTTGGGGACGTCGACGCCGCCGATTCCGGGGGGCAGCATGTGGTTGACGTGCTTCTGGAAGAAGCAGGGCTTGCCGGATCCCTCCGGGCAGCGCACGAGCGAGAGTGGGCGTCCGGCGATGTGGGGAAGCATGCGCGGGGCGACGGCCCAGTAGTAGTCGGCGAGTGCTCGTTTGGTGAGGCCGCTTTCGGGATCGAGAACCTTGTCCGGGTGAGTGATGCGGATGGATGGTGGTGCGGGCGTGTCGAGCTTGCCGGCGGATTTAGTTGCGGCCTTTTGGGGTGCCTTGGTGGCGGAGGATTTGGTGGAGGAGGGCTGGTGTTTGGCGGTGCCGGTGGCAGACTTCGGTTTGGGCCCGGAGGTCTCGCGGGTGACCTCGGCTGCAGGTTTGTCTTCGCGGAGGCCGAGGAACGCAGCCTGGCGGATAAGGTTGTCGCCGGTCCAGGTGGCGAACCGGACCTGAGCGACGAGCTCCGGTTTGACCCAGATGGCGTCTTTGCGGGCTTCCGCGGGTGGATTCTGAAAAGCGCTGGCGGACTGCTTGAGCTTGTCGAGCTTTTCGCGCAGGAGCTTGTGAGTCCTCTGATTGAATCCGGTGCCGGTTCGGCCGGCGTAGATGAGCTTGCCGTCGCGATAGTAGCCGAGGATCAGCGAGCCGATGCCGTACATGCCGGTGTGGCCCGCGCCGGGAAGGCTGAACCCGGCGATGACGAATTCCTGCTCGAGCAGACATTTGCACTTGATCCACTGATTGCTGCGGCCGGAGCAATAGGTGGAAGAGCCGAGCTTGGAGATGATGCCTTCTGCGTGCATTTTGCAGGCGTTGCGGAATATTTTTTCGCCGTCGGAAGTAAGGTGCTCGGAGTAGCGAAGGGCTTCGGATTCGGCTGCTGTCAGCAACTGCTCCATCAGCTTCTTACGCTCGATGAGCGGCAGGTCGCGGGTGTTGCGGCCATTGAGGTGCAGGACGTCGAAGCAGAAGTAGGTGAGGGCGTGCTTTGCGCCTTCCTGGAACGAAGCCTGCAGGTCGGCGAAGCTGGTGTTGCCGTCTTCGCGCAGGACGACGACCTCGCCATCGATGGTTGCGGACGCTGCCGGGATGAGGGCGACAGCTTGGGCGATGCTGCGCATGCGATGCGTCCAGTCCAGACCTTTGCGGGTGAGCAGCTGCACCTTGGGGCCGGACTTTCGCGCCTGGATGCGGTAGCCATCCAGCTTGAGCTCGTGCAGCCAGCCGCTGTTGGAAGGTGGGGCTTCGGCCTGCTGGGCGAGCTGCGGCGGAATGAACTGCGGCTGAGATTCTTTGGGAAGGGAAGCGAGCTCGGTATTGAGCTCGGCTGTGCTGACGGGTTTGGGTGCGGGCGCTTTGGCGCTGTTGCCGGATTGGCGATACCAGGCCTGGCCGGTACCTGCGGTCTCCTTGGAGTTCCAGACGTGATCTTCGCTGTGGGCGATCTCCTCGATGGTGCGGGCGGTGACGACGGATTTCGGTTCGGACTCGGTGATGGAGGGATCGGTGGCAGGACGCTCGAAGTCGTCGTGTTCCTTGATGAGCAGCCAGTTGGGCTTGGAGTCGGATCCGCCGGATTTTCCATGCATGCGGATGAGCGCCCATTTTCCCTGGAGCTTGGTTCCGTGCAGGATGAACTTTAAGGAGCCTTTGCGCAGGCCTTCGTCCACATCGGGATAGGCGGGCTGCGGCTCCCAGGTGCCCTGGTCCCAGAGCATGACGGTGCCTCCGCCGTACTGGCCCTTGGGAATGATGCCTTCGAAGCCGCCGTATTCCATGGGGTGGTCCTCCACCTGGACGGCGAGGCGCTTGTCGGCGACGACGTAGCTGGCCCTTTGCGACCGCCCAGGACTTCAGGACGCCGTTCCAGCCCAGCCGGAAATCGTAGTGGAGATGGGAGGCGGCGTGCTTCTGCACGCAGAAGGGCAGCGCGGTGATTTTCGCAGGCTTCTTTGCGGCGCGAGTGCCGCCGCTGGGCTCGGCGGTGATGTGGAAGTCGCGCATGGAGCGGTAGCGCGCGAGCTGTTCATCGACGGCATTGGCGGCAGCGTCGCCTGCGCTGTGTGCGGTGGATTTGGCGGCGCGCTTTTTTGCGGGAGCTTTCTTCTCTGCTTTCGCGCTCTTCTTTGCGGGACTTTTGGTTCCAGATGCCATTCGCGTACTCCATCTGGTCAGATGCGTTCTGCGGCGGTGCTTGCGAGGCACCGGGTGTTCTAGGCGCTGCGGCTCGGCCGGCCGGCGGGGTTCAGCTCGCGATAGAAGCCGAGGTCCTGATCGCGCAGCATCTTGGTGACGTAGACGATCTGGCCGTAGTGCAGCCCGAAGTGCTCGATGACCTGGTAGACGGCGGCAAGGCCGGTGACATGGTAGCCCTGGATGTCGTACTCGGCGAGGAGCTCAGATTCAGTGAGGCGCTCGAGCACGGCGAGGCCCTGCTCAACGGTGTCGCCGAGCGTCCCGATCAAAGCAGGACCGGCGGTGCCTCCTTCGGCGGCGAACTCGGCGGGGCGATCGCGCTGATCGGCGGCTCGGTTGAAGGAGTTCACCAGCCACTGGCGCATGTTGCCGTTGAGATGGAGGACCAGGTTGCCGATGCTGTTGCTGGAGGCATTGGGACGCCACCAGATCTGCTCGTCGGTCAACGACTCCAGACAGGAGCGGAGACGGGGCCAGTACTGGTTCCGCAGTTTGTTGCGGGAGAACTCGAGGAACAGCTCCGATGCAGTGTTTGCCATGCCCTGAGGATAAATTGTCTGCTCGCGTGACGGCGCGCTGCTCAGGCGGATTTGCGCTTGCTCGTCTTCGCGGTTTTGGCGGCTTTGTGTTTCACGAGAGTTGGGCCGGCCTTTTCTTCGTCAGCAGGGAAGAGCGAGGCTGCGCGTGAGGGCGGCTTCTTCTTGCCGGTGCTATGCGTAGCTTCGCTAGCTGCGTCGCCGCTCTGAACACTCTTGCGCAGTGCGTCCATAAGGTTGATGACCTTGGCGCGGTGTGGGGCAGGAGCTTCGTCCTTTGGAATGGGCAGGTGCTTCAGCTTGGCGTCGACCAGTTCCTTGAGGGCGACCTCGTAGCCGTCCTTGAATTTCGAGGGATCGAATGGGGCGGTGCGCTTCTTGATGAGGGTTTCGGCGAGCTCGAGCGAATCCTCATCCACCTTAGTGGCTTTGATATCGGAGAAGTACTCGGCGGGTTTACGGAGCTCTTCCTGGTAGCGCATGGTGTAGGCCATCATCCCGCGCTCGTCGCCGGGCGCGGCGGTGATGGCGAGGATGTGCTCCCGGCCGCCAAAGGCGATTTTGCCGAGTCCGGCCTTTTTGGACTTGGCCAGTGCGGCGCGTACGACGGCGAAGGCTTCGGCCTGGGTGTCGTTGTCGGGAACGACGAAGTACGGCTTCTCGAGAAATTCGGGCGCGAGCTCGTCGAGAGAGACGAACTGGGCCACATCTACGGTGTGTTTGGAAGGTACGCGCAGGTTGGCGATCTCGAAGGGCTCGATCATCACGTACTGGCCCTTGGCGTACTCGTAGCCCTTGACGATCTCATCCTTCTGGACCGGCGAGGCCGCTTCATCGGGCGCCTGCTCGACCGCGGAGGCGAGGACCTTCTGGTGGCGGACCCGCTCGCCCGTAGAGCGAGAGATCTGATGGAAGCGGATCTCCGACTTGGCTTCCGTCGCGACAAACAATTTGACGCCGAAGGAGACGAGCGAAATCTGAATCTGACCGGACCAATATGGACGCGCCAATGCCACACCTCGTGAGAGTCCTAGAATTATCAGATTCCAGGGTGGTTTGTCAGGATGTATCTAATTGACACGGTTGGGGGTTGCGAGATGCGCCAACCCCCTTAGCCGCGGAGTTACTAGGCCACCATGCCTTCTTCCTTCAGCACCTCAGAGTATGCAGGCACAGTGAGGAACTCGGGGAAGCTGGGCGACTCGATCAACCGGCGCATGAGCGCGGCGGCGCGCTCGTAAGCGCGGTAGCGCTGATCGTCGACTTTCGGCCGCATGGCCGCGAGCTCGGCGTCGATCATCTTCTCGACCAGTTCGACGGTGACGGGACGGCCGTCCTGCAATTTGGCGCGGTGGTGGACCCACTGCCAGAGCTGGGCGCGGCTGATCTCGGCGGTGGCGGCGTCCTCCATCAGATTGAACAGGGGCACGCATCCGATGCCGCGCAGCCAGGCCTCCACATAGCCGAGTCCGACGGCGACATTCTGCTTTAGGCCGGCTTCGGTGATGTCTCCGGTCGGAACCTGCAGCAGATCGTCGGCGGTGACATGGAAGTCGGTGAGCTTTTTGGCGATCTGGTTGGGCTGAGGCATGATGCGGTTGAAGACCTCCAGGGCGACCGGGACGAGGCCGGGATGAGCGACCCAGGTGCCGTCGTGCCCGTCGGAAGCCTCGCGCTCTTTGTCGGCGCGAACGCCGGCGATGGCGCGCTCGTTGGCTTCTGCGTCGGACTTGATGGGGATGAGTGCGGACATGCCGCCCATGGCGTGGACCTCGCGGCGATGGCAGGTCTTGATGCAGAGCTTGGAGTAGCTGCGCATGAAGTGCGTGGTCATGGTGACCTGGCCGCGATCGGGGAGAACGATGGCGGTGTCGCCTGCGAATTTCTTGATGAAGCTGAAGATGTAATCCCAGCGGCCGCAGTTGAGGCCGGCAGAGTGGTCGCGCAGTTCGTAGAGGATCTCATCCATCTCAAAGGTCGCGAGAATGGTCTCGATGAGCACAGTGCCCTTGATGGAGCGGGCGGGGATGCCGAGCTGGGTTTCTGCCTGGACGAAGACATCGTTCCAGAGCCGGGCTTCCAGGTGAGATTCCATCTTGGGCAGGTAGAAGTAGGGCCCTGAGCCGCGCGCGAGCAGCTCTTTGGCGTTGTGGAAGGAGTAGAGCCCGAAATCGAACAGGGAGCCCGACATCGGCTCGCCGTCGACGAGGAGGTGGCGCTCCTCCAGATGCCATCCGCGTGCACGGACAAACAGGACGGCGGGCGAGTCCACCAGTTTGTAGTTTTTGCCGGAGGCGGGATCGGAGTAGGTGATGGTGCGGCGGACGGCGTCGCGGAGGTTGAGCTGGCCGTCGAGGAGGTTGAGCCAGGTGGGTGTGGTGGAGTCCTCGAAGTCTGCCATGAAGACCTTTGCGCCGGAGTTGAGTGCGTTGATGATCATCTTCCGGTCTACGGGGCCGGTGATCTCAACGCGGCGGTCCTGGATGTCGGCGGGGATGGGAGCCACCCGCCATTCGGCCTCGCGAATGTGCTTGGTTTCGGGCAGGAAATCCGGCTTGCTGCCGGCGTCCAGCGCGGCCTGCCGAGTAACGCGGGCGGCCAGGAGCTGCTTGCGGCGTTCATTGAAGCTGCGCTGCAGGCCGACGATGAAGGCGAGGGCTTCGGGGCTAAGGATCTCGGCGTGAGCGGCGCTTAGAGGGGCGGAGAGGGTGACCCCGGCGGGAAGGTTCATAGACATGGAACCATGTTAATCCGCGCGGCAGAGAACTAGCCAGCGCGGGTTCTACGTCCGCCGCTCGAGCGCGAAGTAGGGCTGGTTCGAGAGGGTCGCATTGAAGGCCGGGTAGAGGGTTGCGGCGGAGGCGGTTCGCAGCTCGAAGTAGTACTGCAGGGGATACGGAGATGAGGTGTAGTCGCCGGGAATGGCCGCAGAGAATCCGCCTGCGGCGTGCTGCATGTGCCGTGAGAGCCATCGCTCGCCCTGGTTCACATGCCGGTACCAGAGCACTGCGTCGCTTGCTGTTGCAGGAGCAGAGAGATGGAGCGCGAGTGAATCGCCCGGCTTAAATGATTGCTGCGGGGTGTGACTGGCGCTGATCGCTGCGCGCGGGGCTGGATGCAGCACGCGCTGAATGGCTGTGCTGCTTGATTTTCCTGATTTGGAAGCACCGGAGGCGAAATGCGTTTTGAGGGCAGCGAAGTCCGTGTCGATGGCGGCGAGGCGATCTGCCCAGTTACCTCTGCGGAAATCCCGGGAGCCGTAGCTGACGTCGGCCGCGTAGACACGGCGGGCGCGCTCCGCCATGGTGGCCCATGCATCACGGGCTTTCTGGTATTGGAGCAGGCACTGGGTAGCGGCTTCCGGATCTCCGGTTTCCTCGTAGATGCTGTAGAGCAGCCCTGCGCGAAAGATATTCGCGTAGTAGGCTCCCAGCCCATTGAGGATGAGGATGTCTTCTTCCGCGCGGCGAAACTCCGGGACGTGCGCATTGGCCGCCGCAGACTGGCGCGCCGCCTGGAGGGCGCGGGTGGAGGTGGCGGTGAGGTTGTCGAGCCACTGGCTGACCTCAGCCGGACTGTAGCGCGCGTTGATGACGCCGCCGACCAGATCTTTCGCATGCTGGCCGATGCTGGAGAAGAGCTGAGGGTCGAGCGGACTGATCGCGCTGAGATTGTGGGGGGCAGGATTGTCGCTATAGAGCGGCCTGCCCTGAATGGGTAGCAGAGAGACGGGGGTGAGCATCTCCGGCCAGAACTCGTGGTTGGAGGCAGAGGGCAGCCAGGCTGTCGTGACCAGCGGCAGGATGCGGCTGGAATGCGCCAGCGAGGTTTCAAGCGCGGGACCTGCAGGGCCGAAGCTGCTCTTGAGCATGCGATGCAGGAAGTCCGGCGCGGTCTGGGGATTGTAGAGGTAGCGTCCCCAGACGGCGTAGGTGAGGGAGAACTTGCGGGAGTCGAGGTCCGCAGGGCCGAGGCCCGCATCCGCGTAGGCCAGCCGTCCGCCGGGGTGACCGGAGCCCTCCCGGCCTTTGAAGGTGAGCGGCTCGCAGAGTTCCATCCCCACTGCGCCGCAGAAATGTGCGGCCGTGCCGTAGCCCGAGGCCAGTGCCGCGTCCGTCCACAGCAGATGCCGTTGAGTGCCGGGCCAGACCCGGTAGAGTACGCCAATGCCGAAGTCGTCCTTATAGAAATCGCCGTAGCCGTAGCGGGTGAAGTTGCGAGCTCCGTTGGAGAGGGCGAAGGTACCGGTGACGCCAGTTCGCGGATATTCGAACGCTCGAATGTCTGCCTGGTGATACCCGAGCCCCTGGTGCTCGGCCCAGAACTTCGCACCCGCGGTCACCGGCATTCCGGTTGCCCGCGCGAGAGCGATCATGCGGTCGTCGAGGCCCTTGGCGTGCAGATCGAGAACAATCTTGCGAGGCGCGCCTTCGGGCGTGCGTGCAGTTTTGACGGCTTCGAACAGAGTCTCCCAGAACGGGTAGCTGCCCTCCGGGATGCCGCTCTCACCGTGAATGCGCAGAGTGAGGCCAGTGATCTGCGGGCATTCCTTCAACAGGGCTGCGAGGGCGTCGCGGCAGTAGGCAGCGTGTGTCTCCGGGGTAAGACCTTCAATGTGGTGGTCGGAGCGTGGACTGTCGGTCCAGGCGTAGGCGTGGGTCCAGATGCCGAGCTGGAATTCCATGCCGCGGCGTGCGGTTTCGGCGGCGATGAACTTGAGGGTGTCGAGATTGCGTTCGCGCTCTGCGGGCGCGAGAGCCGGCTCCACGTGGACCTGTTCGTAGCCGGGCAGTTGGACGAGGTAGGGATACGGGAAGTGGAGGTAATCGCCGGTGACGCCGCGCGGAAAGTCGTAGCCGAATCCGAGGGCGAAGTTGAAGCGATTGAAGCGGGCGGCGGCGACGCTATCCAGGTATTCGGTCCAGAAGCCGCGATCGTAGAACCATGGCTTGTCCTCAACCTCAGAGAGGAAGGCGCGCGCGACGCTGCGAACGCGGTTGGGACTGGTCTCCACCAACGGCGTGGCGAAATGGAGAGAGGCAATCGGATCGTCGCCGGACCGAATACGGTCCGCGGCTTCGAGTACTGCATAGGCGATTCCTCGGGCATCGCTGCCGGTGACCAGCAGCGACGGCTGGGCGGAGTTGGAGACGAGCGCGAGGGTCTCCGGCCCAGAAAGATCGGCATGCATGGCAAACGGTCGCGCCAGAGCACTGGTGGCCGGGGCGATAACGATGCGAAGAGCGGGGGACTGCTGCGATTCTGCAAGCCGCTGCGGGGTGATGGCATCGCGCAGCTTCTCGATGGCCCATTGGACCGGGGTGCTGGCGGTGAGCGGCGACTGATCGTCGACGACGATCTGGATGCGGCGGTCGGCGGGCAGAGCGTGAGCCAGGTCGGCTGCGCCGAGCGAGGCCGCGGCAGCGCTGAGCTTGAGAAAACTGCGACGAGATGCGGGCATGGGGTCTCCTCAGGCGAAACGAAGCGCGGCTGTACCGATGTGTTCGAAGGTGGCCTCTACGTTGGAGCCGGCGGAAGCCTGGGTGTTGCCGGTCCAGGTGCCGGTGGTAATCCACTGTCCCGCCCGAAGGCCGCCGGTGCGTGCGGCGCCTTCATTCGCAAGATGGGGCAGCAGGCGCAGCAGATCGCCAGAGGTGTTCGAGCCGGTGCGTTCGACCCGTACTGCCCCGTCGACGGTCAGGGTGACCTTTTCCTGGGTGAAGTCCACCGAGCGCCAACCGGTGAATGCAGGGCCGTAGATGAATGCGCCGTGCGTCTGCAGGTCGGCAAGGGCGGAGAAGTTATTTGCGGCCTTGGGGTCGATCAGCCCGGACTCGAGCTCCTCGATTGCAGGATGGCAGCTGGCGATGGCAGCCATCACGTCCTCGCGCGTGTACGGGGTGGATCGCGGCGGAAGATCTTCGCCGAGCAGGAATGCGATTTCCGACTCCAGCATGCGATAGCGGTAGGTTGGGCCGGAGAGCAGCGCTCCGCTGGCGGCCATCCAGGCGCGCGGCATGGGAGCGAAGAAAGGTGTGGCGTCAGCAGAGGGCGCACCGATCTTCCATCCGCCGATTTCGCCATAGGCGTCGGCCATGAATTCGTGAACGCGGGCGATCTCCTCGATTGAGGTTGGCTGCAGCTCCGGCGGAAGGTCCTGGATGGGGCTGTGGGTGCGCCGAGCATCCAGCAGCAGGTTGGCTGCGTCGAGCAGCTGCTTCTCTCTTGAACCTGAAATCACGATGCGCTCCTCCGATATTTCGCCAAGACAGTGTCGCTCATTCCGGTAGTGGCTGTCATGCAAAGGCGCGGCGTAGACTCAATCCATCAAACCACAAACCACAATTCAGGCCGGAGAGCCCGAGCTCGAGCGCAGTCTGGGGCTGCGCGGCGCGGTTGCTCTGAACATGCTCGACATGATCGGAGTTGGGCCGTTCATCACGCTGCCGCTGTTGCTCTCTGCCATGGGCGGCCCGCAGGCGATGCTTGGGTGGATCCTCGGAGCCGTGATTGCAGTGTGCGATGGACTGGTGTGGGCTGAGCTTGGAGCTGCGATGCCTGAGGCCGGCGGGTCGTACCGGTTTCTCCGGGTCATCTACTCGGGCAGAGACGGCAGCAGCACTCTCGGACGGTTTGTCGGATTTCTTTTCATCTTTCAACTGATCTTCTCTGCGCCGCTGTCGGCGGCCTCAGGATCGATCGGGCTGAGTCAATATGCTGCGTACATCTGGCCCTCGCTGACGCGAAACTTCGGCGCGCAGATGCTTCATGCAGGTCCGTACAGCGCAGGGGTGTCCTTCGGCCTCGAGACAGTTGTGGCGATTGGCGTGGTGCTGCTCGCGGTGCTGCTGCTCTACCGCAGGCTGGCGAGCCTGCGCGTGATCACGGCGGTTATGTGGTGCTCGGTGATGGGTCTGATCGCCTGGATCCTGGTGACTGGGCTAATCCATGGCCACCTGGGACAGGCGTTCGAATTCCCCCGCGGGGCCTTCCATCCCAATCGGGCGTTCTTCCAGGGGCTCGCCTCGGCAATGCTGATTGCGACCTACGATTATTGGGGCTACTACAACATTACGTTTCTGGGCGGCGAGGTGAAGGACGCGGCCCGGACAGTGCCACGAGCCATCCTGATCTCGATTGTGGCGGTGGGCGCGATGTACATGGCGATGACTTTGGCGGTGCTCTCGGTGATGCACTGGCAGCAGCTGGTTGGCGTACAGGACATCGGTGCGCGGCGGGCAGTGATTGCCGTGTTCATGCAGCAGGCCTACGGACTCCAGGCAGGGCCATGGCTGGGCAGGCTGGCGGCAGCGCTGGTGATGATCACGGCGTTCGCCAGCATCTTCTCTCTGTTGCTTGGCTACTCCCGCATACCGTATGCGGCAGCCCGAGACGGCAACTTCTTTCGCGTGTTCGGCCGATTGCACCGGGATGGATTCCCGCACATCTCCGTGCTGTTTCTGGGTGGGATGGCGGCGTGCTTCTGTTTCTTTTCATTGACAGACGTGATTGCCGCGCTGGTGGTGCTCCGCATTTTGATTCAATTCCTGATGCAGCACATTGGCGTGATGCTGTTACGCCGCTCGCAGCCGGATCTGCCTAGGCCTTTCCGAATCTGGCTGTACCCGATTCCTCCGCTGATCGCGATTGCCGGCTTCAGTTACATTTTGTTCGCCCGGCCAAACTTTGTGCGGGAACTTTTGCTTGCCGCAGGAATTCTGGCGCTGGGAACGGCCGCTTTTTTTATCCGGGATCGTAGACTTCCAGCGCGTGAACGTATTTGATAATTGAAACGGGACCTTTTTGAGCGGGCAGCGTCTTTGAAGATGTTCGATTGCGGGAGGAAACATGTTGATCAGAAAGAATATCGAAGGCAATGTGCCTTCGTCGGAGATCACGCCGAAACAGCATTTCCTCAGCCGCCGAAACCTGATTACCGGGGCTGCCGCCGCCGGTGTAGGTGCGCTCGCGCTGCGCAGCGTTCCCGGGCTGATCCATCCTGATGCCGTCGACGCTGACCAGAAGCTGGAAGCCGCTTCCTCCAAGTACACCGTGCCGGACGCACAGACTCCCTTTGCCAAGGCGACAACCTACAACAACTTCTATGAGTTCGGCACAGATAAGTCCGATCCGGCCAAGAATGCCCACACGCTGCATACCCGTCCGTGGACGGTGCAGATTACTGGGATGGTTAAAAAGCCGCTCACGCTGGACATCGACAGCATCCAAAAGTACCGGCCACTGGAGAGCCGCGTCTATCGCCACCGGTGCGTTGAAGCGTGGTCGATGGTGATTCCGTGGGACGGCTATTCATTGAGCGAGCTCATCAACTTTGTGCAGCCGCTGCCCAGCGCAAAATTCGTGCAGTTCCTCTCCGATGACAAGTCCAGCGATATGCCGCACAAGCCGTTCGGATACAGCTGGCCCTACTCGGAAGGACTGCGCATGGATGAGGCAATGAATCCGCTCTGCCTGCTGACGTTCGGCTGCTACGGCGAGGTGCTGCCGAACCAGAATGGCGCGCCTATCCGGGTTGTGAGCCCGTGGAAGTACGGCTTCAAGAATGGGAAATCGATCGTAAAGATCAACTTCACGGACAAACAGCCGCGGACGCTGTGGAACGATATTGCGGCCAACGAGTACGGCTTCTACTCCAACGTGAATCCGAAGGTAGACCATCCCCGGTGGAGTCAGGCCCACGAGCGCCGCATCGATTCCAGCCCCTTTCCGAAGACGATTCCCACCCTGATGTTCAACGGGTATGGCGACCAGGTTGCGAGCATGTATGCGGGTATGGACCTGAAGAAGAACTACTGAGCGGCGCGTGTTCAAACGGCGATGCGTTCACTCCGCCGTGCTGATCGTGAAATTGCATTACTCCGGGAGCACGCCGGGTTAGACTGAGCGAGAGATGCCCAACAAGTGGATTCCATTCATCAAGGTGCTGGTGCATGCGCTGTGTCTCGCGCCGGTGGTGATCCTGGTGCAGATGTACCGCTCGGGCGAGCTGGCAACCATGGCCGACCCGGTGAACTACATCACGCACGACACGGGCTATTATGCGCTGCTGCTGCTGATCGTCAGCCTGGCTGTCACTCCCGTACGGCGACTGCATGCCCGGCTGGCAAACCTGATCCGCTTCCGCCGCCTGCTGGGGCTGTACGCGTTCTTCTATGCGACGCTGCATCTTGCTACCTACGTCTTTTTGTTCTCCGGGTATGACCTGCCTACCGCCTGGGCGGGGGTGATGACGGGACACTTCGGCGCGGTGGTGGAGCAGTGGAAGCTGATCTGGCCGACGATTCTGGACGACATCAAGAAGCGCCCGTTTATCCAGGTCGGGTTCTTCGCGTGGACGGTGTTGCTGGTGCTTGCCGTCACCTCGCCGGCTTTCGTCATGCGCGCCATGGGAGGAAAGAACTGGCGCCGCGTGCACTGGAGTGTTTATGCCGCGGGGTGCGCGGGAGTAATCCACTACTGGTGGCTGGTGAAGAAGGGCGTGCTGGCGCCCATGCCGTTCACGCTGGTGCTGCTGCTGCTGCTGGGTGCGCGTGCTTTCTGGTGGGCCAAGGCGAAGCGCGCGAAGCAGGCGAAGGTGCGAGCGGTTGCCGTCAGCCGCTGACCCTGTGTGACATCGCTGCTGGAGGGTTTACCGGGAATTTCAGTGGCTCTTGGCGACAAACATCAAGAGCACTACAGCCCGGCGAATAGATCGGTGGTCTGCGCTGCCGCTTGGGGTTCCGGCGACGCGGCGAGCGCGTACACCTCCTGACCGGCGCGCTTCTCGAAGAACGATTGAAACCGTTCCATCAGCGGCAGCTGCGAGGTGTGTGCGCGGAACGCCTCAAATTTGCGCTGCTGCACCTGGCGAACGTCCAGCGTGACCGTCCACGGCGCGGGAAGCGGCGCAGGCCGGCCAGGGAAGAAGAACCAGGTGGTGTTGTAGTAGAGGCGTTGGGTGACGTGGATCGGGCCAAGCTCCGGATACCGTTTGGGCGATGCCGCCCAATGGTAGGCCGCGGAGGTAAAGGCCGAAACCATGGTGTGGTCGGGATGCGTATTCATTGCGCCATCCAGGCCGAAGGTGAGGATGAGGTCGGGCTTCCATTCGCGGATGCGTTTGACCAGCTTTGCCGCGGTGTCAGAGAAGTCGGCAAACTCCAGTTGAGCATCCTGATAGCCCAGAATTTCGCAGTGCTGGACCCCTAGAATCTTGCAGGAGGCAGCGAACTCCTTGCGCCGCAATTCTCCCAGATGCTGGTTGGATTCGGCGCCTACCCGGTTCGTCGCTGCCTGCCCGTCTGTGAAGCAGAGGACGGAAACCTCGTGTCCTGCCTCGACGGCCAGCATCAATGCGCCGCCAAACGCGAAGCACTCGTCATCGGGATGGGCGGTTACGCAGAGCAGTTTCCGGGAGGTGTTCTGAGGCATAGGTAAGTCCAAGAGTAACGCAAGTGTCCGGGATGAGCCGCGAAGGAGCGGCGAAGAGAGCAGCAGCGGATGGTGCTTCGGCTGCGACTCAGCCCGTCAATCTGGAAGGTTGAGGCAATCAATGATCGCCGGGTGCATCGAGCACGACGATTCCCCACGGCCCAGTGCCCGCCTTGATGCGGTGGGTCACGGAGTTAGTTGCGAGGTCTACGACGGAGACGTCGTTGGAAGGGCCGTTCGCGGTGTAGAGCGTGCGGCCATCGTGGGAGAGCGCGATTCCCCACGGACGCTTGCCCACGGCCACGGAGTCGAGAACCTTATTTGAGGCGGTGTCGATGGTGAACACCTTCTGGCCTCGTCCGGTGCTGACGTAAAGCCGGCTTGCATCGGGGGAGAGAAGCAGCGCCATGGGCTTGATCTGTCCTGGCGTTCCCAGCTGGATCGTGCCGGTCATCTTCCGCTTCACGGTGTCGACGATGACCACGTCGCCATCGTTCTCCGCATTAACGTAAGCGGTCTTGCCGTCCGGCATGAATGCGATGGAGCGCGGCCGGTGGCCGACTTTGATGGAGCCGATGATCTTGCCCTGAGCCGGGTCCAGGATAAAGAGCTGCCCGGTCTCCTCCGAGGTGATGTAGACGAGCTTGTTGTCGGGAGCAATCTTGACGCCCTCGGGCTCGGCGCCCACCGGAAATGACCTGATCACTTTTCCGGCGGCGATGTCGATCTGGCTTACGGCGGAGGTGTCCTCGTTGGAGACGAATATGTACTTGCCGTCCGCACTGACATCAAAGTTTTCCGGGTCCGCTCCGCCAGGGATAATCTTAGCCAGCTTGTTGGCCTGCACGTCGAAGACGCCGATTCCATCGGCCGACCGATCTGGAGGAGGCAAGGTGCTCTCATCCACATCCGGGCCGCCGATCGGAGTTCCGCTCAGCGCCACGTACAGGAACTTATGGTCCGGGCTGGGGTGGATGCCGCGGGGACGCTTTCCGAGCGGAATGGTAGCGAGGTTGGTGAAGTTTTTTGTGTCCAAAACGCTGAGATCCCCCGAGACCTCGTTAGTGACATAGAGACGCGGGCCGGAGGGGGCCTGTGTTTCGGCCGGCTGGTTCGTCTTTGTGGATTTGCAGCCGGCTAGCGGGAAGGCGAGTAACAGGAGCAGGGCAGGGGTTATCTTCAGCATGCGACCGCCATTCATGAGTTCCGGTCCGAAGACTGGTTGAGGTTCGATGGATTTACCTGGGTTTGAGATCGAAATTGACAACCTGTGAGCCGTGCGGAGGAACGGTGACCTGCTGCTCCTGGGTGCCCAGCTTCTCGTGCCACAGAGCGATGGTGTAGGTGCCGGGCGGAAGATTCGGCAGGGTGAACGTGCCGTCCGTCGTCGTTACGGCGAAGTACGGATGATCCAGCACGCCGATATACTCATGCATCCAGCTATGGATGTTGCACTTCACCGGAATCATGATCTCCGGCTTGAGAAAGCGACGGTGCAGCGGAGAATCCCCGGGGCCCTGGCTGTGGTTCCATTCGCGATTCGTGTGGGCCATGGGATGGATGTTGTGAGTGACCGGGTCCGAGTTGACGATATCGACTTCCTGGCCGGTTTGCACGCCAAGGATGCGGGGATGAAACCAGCAGCCACGCTGGTCAATGGTGACGGCAGTTGATGGAGGCGCGAAGGTCTTCCCCTCCAATCCGGACTTGATGTAGACGAATGCGTTTTCGACTTCTTTGTGCTTCCCCAGCAAAACGGACTGGTCGTAGACCTTTCCCTTATTCGCTGCGACGCAGGCCGGATCGTCCGACATATCGATCGGGACGGGAGACGGACGCGGACCGTTCCAGTGGACCGTGCCGGAGATGGCGCCTGCAGTGGATGGATCCACCTTGAAGTAAACGGGCTTCGGAGCGGCGCCAGGCTGCGGGGCGGTCGTGTTGCTGTGCTCGCGCGAGCATCCGCCCAGAAGAGACATTGCGAACAGCACGAGGAGATATCGCTTCATGGTTCCTGCCTTGGAGAGCCGGATCCCGCAGTCTGTCCGGGCTGGTTGCCGTTGAGAGCTTTTAGAAAATCCACCAGATCGCTCCGATCCTGGCTAGACAAGTGTATCTTCAGCATCTCGGGATCAAGGTTGGGGTTGGAGTTTCCTTTGCCCGCGTAGAAGTCGATGACCTGCTTCAGGGTCTTCTCGCTTCCGTCATGCATATAGGGTGCGGTGAGTGCCACATCGCGCAGCGAAGGGGTCCGGAATGCGCCCCGATCGGCCGGATTGCCGGTCACCTGGAAGCGGCCCGTATCGGTTAGCGAACCATCATCGGCGACTCCGACGCCAAGGTTGTGAAACTTCTGGTCGGTGAAGAGGGCGGAGCGATCGGAAATTGAGTGGCAGGTAACGCAGTTCCCGCGCGCGGGATCCTTGAAGACGGCAAGTCCTCTGATCTGGCTGGCGGTGAGAGCGGATTTGTCGCCGCCATACTGATACCGATCGAAGGCGGAGTCGCCGCTGAGCAGTGTTCGTTCGAAGCTGGCAATCGCATTCTCTACGCGCGCCAAGTCGAGGGACGAAGAACCAAAGGCCTTTGACGCCAGAATGCGATATTCCGGATCCGCATTGACGCGGAAGACCGTCAGCATGTGGTTCTGGTCCATCTCAAGCGAATTCTGCATTGGGCTGCCGGACTGGTCCTCCAGACTGCTCGCACGACCGTCCCAGAAGAGCGTCTTCAGGTAAGCCGCGTTGAGCACGGTGGGAGCGTTCCGTACACCAAGCGTTCCTCCCACTCCGGCGGAAACGGCGCGGCCATCTGTAAAGGCCTTCGCGGGATCGTGACAGCTGGCGCAGGATACGCCGTTTTCACGCGACAGACGCCTATCGAAAAAGAGCTTGCGGCCCAGTGCTATAGAGTCGGTGGTAAGTGGATTGTCTTTCGGGATGGGGAGCGGGGGAAGTCCGAGAGGAATCGAAAGCTTGAGGTGCTTTCCGAGCGGTACATCCTCATGAGAGCGGCATCCGCTTACTACCAGCAGGGCTGCGGCAAGCAGGATGCCCAATCGTATTCGGAAACGCGCCATATCAATGCAATAGACGAGGCTAGAGGTGGTTCCGTTTCTGACCCTCGGAGCAGGCTGTGTGCGCAGATCAGCTCAGTGGAGTCCACGCCGAAGCGTTGGACGACGAGCGGAGCACCGCATCGATGAACTGCACACCGGCGAGTCCATCAGCACAATTCGGCAGCAAAGCGGCCAGTGGATCCGGCTCGCGTCCGTCGGTTCGAGCCGCAACCAGTTCCGCGAAATCTTTGTACAGCTGTCCGAAAGCCTCGAAGTAGCCCTCCGGATGTCCGGTAGGCAGACGAGTGCTGCGCGTTGCGATGGTTCCGTTTCCCGGGCCACCGCGGGTGAGCGTACGATCAGGCTCGTTCAGCTTCGATTGCCGCACATAGTTTGGATTCTCCTGGCTCCAGGCCAGAGAGCCGGTTTCTCCGTAGATGCGGATGTTCAGATTGTTCTCTTCGCCAATCGCAATCTGCGAGGACCAGAGGCTCGCCTTCGCGCCGCCTTCGAACCGGAGCAGAGCCTGTACGTTGTCGTCGAGACGGCGGCCGGGAACGAAGGTGGTGAGGTCGGCCGAGAGCTCAAGCGGTTTCAGATCGGTGGTGAAGCGCACCAGATGATACGCGTGGGTCGCGATGTCGCCGAGACATCCGCCGGGCCCGCTGCGCGCCGGATCCGTGCGCCACTCCGCCTGCTTGGCACCGGTGTTCTCAAGCGGCGTGGCCAGCCAGCCCTGCGCGTACTCCACCTGCACCATCCGCACGGGACCGATTTCGCCGCCCAGCACCATTTCGCGCATCTGGCGAACCATGGGGTAGCCCGAATAGGTGTGAGTGAGGCCGAAGAGGAGCCCGGATTGCTCCACGTGCTTCGTCAGCTTCACTGCATCATCCACGGTGGTGGTCAGCGGCTTATCGCACATGACGTGGATGCCGGCATCCAGGAAGGCCTTGGCCACGGCGTAGTGCATGTGGTTCGGAGTCACAATGGCCACTGCATCGATCCGCTCGGGGTGTTTCGCTTCCGCCTTGGCCATCTCTTCGAAGCTGCTGTACGCGCGCTGGATGTGCAGGTCTTTGGCACTGCTCAGGGCCTTTTCCGGTGTGGAGGAAAGAGCTCCGGCAACCAGCTCCCACCGGTCGTCCAGCCGGGCCGCGGCGCGGTGCACCGCTCCGATGAATGCTCCCGAACCACCACCGACCATTCCCAGCCGTAGCCGCCTGCCTTGTGTCGAACTCATTTGCGATCACCCTCCATACCCAGCAGAGTGTGAAGCATTTTCTGGTCGGTGTCCGCATTCGCGAAGTCGTCGAAGGCGCGGTCGACGGTCTGGATGATGTGCCTCTGAATGAACGGAGCGCCCTCGCGGGCTCCCTGTCCGGAGTTCTTGATGCAGCACTCCCACTCCATCACCGCCCAGCCATCGAACCCGTACTGTGTCAGCTTGGAGAAGATGGCGCCGAAGTCGACCTGCCCGTCGCCCAGCGAGCGGAAGCGTCCGGCACGGTTGGCCCAGGACTGGAATCCGCCATAGACGCCCTGGCGCCCCGTGGGCCGGAACTCCGCATCCTTCACATGGAACATCTTGATGCGGTCGTGGTACAGGTCGATGTACTCCAGGTAGTCGAGCTGCTGCAGAACAAAGTGGCTGGGATCGTAGAGCAGATTGCAGCGCGGGTGATTGCCGACGCGATCCAGAAACATCTCGAACGACGATCCGTCGTGCAGGTCCTCGCCAGGATGGACTTCATAGCAAAGGTCCACCCCGTTCTCTTCGAATTCGTCGAGGAGTGGCTTCCAGCGGCGCGCGAGTTCTTCAAAGGCGGTCTCGATGAGTCCGGCAGGACGCTGCGGCCAGGGATAGACATACGGCCAAGCCAGCGCGCCGGAGAACGTTGCATGCTGCTTCACGCCCAGATTGCGCGATGCTCTGGCGGCAAACTGCATCTGTTTGATGGCCCATTGCGTGCGCGCGCCAGCGTTGTTATGGACAGAGGCAGGCGCGAAGCTGTCGAACAACAGATCGTAGGCGGGATGGACTGCGACCAGCTGGCCCTGCAGGTGGGTGGAGAGCTCGGTCAGCTTCAGGCCGTGCGATGCGATGGTGCCAAGCACCTCGTCGCAGTAGGTCTTGCTGGCGGCCGCCTTCTCCAGGTCGAACAGGCGGCCATCCCAGCTGGGAATCTGCACGCCTTTATAGCCGAGATCAGCCGCCCATTTGCAGATGCTGTCCAGCGAATTGAACGGCGCCTGGTCTCCTGCAAATTGAGCCAGAAAGATGCCCGGCCCTTGAATCGTCTTCATGTGCACCTCGCGAACGGAGTGAAAGCTGATCCTAGTGCTGCTGGGGCTGCGCTGGGGGCTGGGCCGGGGGCTGGCGTGGGGGGCCGCCGCCGGGGAAGCCCTGACGGGCAGGAGGATTCACATCGAACGCGTTGAGGCCCTTCTTCGCATTGGGGTCCATCGACTCCAGATCGGCGCGATAGCTGACGGTGTTGGCAGTGGGGAAGCCTAGGGGGACATGCTGGGTCACCTTGCCGGTGGCCGCCCACTCCACTCCGCGCTGGAATATGACCACCGCATCATCGGAGCTGAGCGCCATAACGTCGTGGCCCCAGGCCGTGTGCACTACGCGTCCCTTGCCGAACTGCGAGACCATTACCATCGGCTCGTCATCTCCGGTGCCATGATTGGCGGGATCGGAGTAGGCGGTCGCCAGCACTGTCATCTTGCCTGGTCCGCGCAGGTTTGCGTAGAGCTCATCGCCCTGGTGCATCCACGTCTTTGGCAGGCCGGCCATAATCGGGTGAGTCGAATTTCTCGCCGTGACCAGAAAGGGAAGACGCTGGCCGTGCTGGCCTGCCCGGCCGGGAGTCTCATCCGCCGTCAATTTGCCGTCTTTCCAGATCCAGTGGGGACCGGACTTCTCGTCGCGTCCGCGCCATCCGCCGACGCCGATCATCTCGTTATAAGCCACCCAGTGCGGGAAGGCGTTATCGGCGGCGTGCACTGTGACGAGTCCTCCACCGTTCTTCATGTAGGTCTCAAAGCTCTGCTTCACGGAATCCGGCCAGCGCTCGTCCGGCGCATCGTAATTGAAGACGACCACGCGATACTTGCTCCAGTCAGGATGGAAGTCGGTGAAGTCTGCGCCTTTTGGTGGAGCCGTCAGCACTTCCACATCAAACATTCCGACGTCTTCAAGCTCCTTCTTCAGCACTGGCGTGATGGCCTGCCAGTTGTGATACGAGGCGGCGCTTTCGCCATCGAGGATGAGAACGGGAATGCGGCTTGCAGCCCACGCATTCGCGAAGGAGAACCACACCAACCCGGCTGTCAGTGCAAGAACCAACTTTTTCATAACGTCTCCTTCGATCGCCTACTTCTGGGCCGCACCGTTGTGCGTAGCCGCGCCGCCACTTGCATGCGGCGGCAGAGTCCATGCGTATAGCACGCTGCCGCTGCTGGTCAGGACGACCTGATGGCCATCCAGTTCATACGTAATCGGATTGGAAGAAACGCTTGAGCCGGTGCCGGCGTGCCATAGCGTCTTGCCGGTCGCGGTGTCCAGGGCAAGAAAATTGCCGCTGGCATCGGCCGTAAACGTCAGTCCAGAAGCAGTGGTGAGAAGGCCCGATCCGGCGCGGCGCCCCAGATCGTGCGACCAGCGGATCTTTCCTGTCTGGATGTCGATTGCGTCCAGCACGCCCGTGCTCCACAGCGTGTAATCGGCGCCCGACCAGCCGTAGGTGCCGTCTGCCGGCTTCGAGAAATAAAGGCTATAGGCCGGCGATGCGCTCACCAGGAACAGCCCCGTTTTGGGGTCAAAAGCCGGAGAGCGGTAGTTCGTCAGGCCACCCTCGTCGGGCGCCACCAGACGGCCATCCGGAGCGGGTTCCTTGGCGGGATTAGGAATGGGTTCTCCATTCTTGTCCACGCCGAGACTCCAGTTCACCGGTCCAAAAGGAACCGTGAGCAGCGACTTGCCGTTCGTACGATCGATCACGAAGAAATAGCCGTTGCGTGAGGCTTGCATCAGCACTTTGCGCGGAGTGCCGTGGAAGTTGACATCGGCCAGCACTGGAATCTCCACCGCGTCCCAGTCATGGGTATCGTGCGGCGAAGGCTGGAAGCCCCAGGCCAACTTGCCGGTATCCGGGTTGATGGCCACGATGCTGCAGGTATACCGGTCGTCGCCGGGACGCACCTTGCCGTTCAGCACCGGGCTCGGGTTGCCGGTCCCGAAGTACACCAGATTCAAGTCGGGATCATAGGTGCCGGTCAGCCAGATATTGCCGCCGGTAGTGCTCTTTGGCGTGCCTGGAGGAGGTGTTGCAAACCAGGTCCACTGGAGTGCGCCCGTCTCTGGATCGACCGACTTGAGAAATCCCTGCAGATTGTCGAAATCGCCGGAGGCGCCCACCAGGACGTGGTTATGAACGATCAGCGGAGACATGGTTGCCCACTGGCCTTTGGTGGAATCGGCTATGACTACATCCCAGATCACCTTGCCAGTCTTCGCATCCAGCGCGAGCAGGTGGGCATCGGAGGACATGTAATAGATCTTGTCCTTGTACATGGACACGCCACGCTGGCCGATGTGAAACGCCTTATTCGGCGGAGCAACGTAGTGCCACAATTGGCGACCATTGCGGGCGTCGATCGCCCAGATGTTATCCGGAACCGTGAAGTAGAGTACGCCGTCCACCAGAATCGGAGTGGACTTAATCCCACCGGTTTGCTGGGTCTGGTGGGTCCATGCAAGGGTCATGTCCTGCACATTGCGCGGGTTGATTTCAGTCAGCGGACTATGGCGCTGTCCTGTGTAATCGCCATGGAATCCTGGCCAGCTGTCGCGTGGCGGGTTCTTCAGCATGGCATCGTCGACCCCCTGCGCCGTCGCAAAAGCAGGGAAGATAGCGGCGGCAACAAGGGCGGTAAGGATAGGTGCGCGATATAGGCGGCTCATGAGCAGACTCTGAATCTCCCGTTCCAATGACAGTTACTTGAGGGTCTGAACGTAGGCAAGCACGTTGTGGATGTCATCATCCGTGTACTTGCTCAGTGCGTCCACGTGCGCCTGCAGCGGGTTATCGATCTTAAAGCTGACCTCATTGGTCGGCCACGAGTGATAGTTCCCGGCCGCGTCCCGGATGGCGAGGCTGAATTCGTCCTGGTACTCGACTGTGCCGCTCAGCGACTGTCCGTTGGGCGTTTTGACGACGATCTTCTGCTTGCCTTCTCGCGGATAGAGCATCTGCATCTCGAGCCGGAGCCCGTTGAGCCTGCTGGCTACACCCGCGAGATCGCCGGTGGCACTATGGCACTTGGTGCATCCACCTTCTCCTTCGAAGTAGCGCTTGCCTGCCGCAGCATCTCCGGTGTGCAGATCCGATTCCTCTACTCCTCGGCGATTGCCGCTCTGAGACAGGAAGGCGTCCTGCCGCGAATGGATAAAAGCCACGAGGTTGGTGATCTGCTGATCGCCCAGGCTGAACGGTGGCATACCCTTTTCGGGCCGGCCGCTGCGAATGACGCTGCCGATCGCTTCGCCGTTCTTGTCCGAGGAAACAACCTTGGAGCGGGTCAAGTCCGGTCCGGACTCACCGCCCTCTGCTTCCTTGCCGTGGCAGAAAGCGCAATTCTGCAGAAAGAGGGTGCTGCCGGCGTCCACCTGCTCAGCGGAGAATTTGGCATGCTCGGGGAGCGGCCCCTGCGAACCTACCGTAGAACGGCCGCCGGCAGGACGAGCTCGGCCGGCTGCTCCGGCTGCTCCGGCTGGAGGCGGCCCTTGAGCCAGCAGACCAGGAAGCAGCAACAGGAGCGCGGAAACGGGAACAGATACCGCCGCGACAGTCTTCTTGAATTGGGAACTCATTGCAAAAGATTCCTCAGCGACTCGAGTCGCGTCTTGTCATGGACCGGCCGCTCGAGGCCGTCATCCTCGATGCAAACCGATATTTATTTTGATAGGGAGCGGTCACTGGCAGGGGTTATTTCCAGGGTGAAACTATATGAATCCCGTTGAATCACTGTCAAGCAGATCCTTCTGACTCTGCGTTCTGCGCACACACCAAACGGCAGCGACAATCCTTGCACGCAACCTGATATACAAAGTCGTTCCATGTGGCTGTACCTATTTGAGGCTGTAATAGGTGTACGTATGCTTCCAGGAAAAAGATTCGCGGGGTTCAATGTTCATGGAGAAGTACGGTTGTGCGGTCAGCACGGTCCTGATCGACCAGTATCCGACGTTGGGCAAAGGATGATCGCCACAAGTCGTTTCTCCTCCTGGACCTCTCCTTATGCTGCTACTGCCGGACCACTCCCTTGAGCGACACCAGATACGCGATCAAGTCAGCTCGTTCTTCCTGCGTCAGCTTGTCGCGGTAGGAAGGCATGGGAGTCGTGGGAGCAAAGTCGTAGCTCCGCAGGTTTGCCTTGAGGAAGGAGCGCAGGCGGTCCGACGAGTCGAGCATTTGAATGCTGTTTCGATCCTGATTCATCAGCCGGCCTGTTACCGTCTGCCCATCGGAGGTCGTAACCTGATAGCGCTGATACTGAGGCGGCACGGTCAGTCGCGGAGAGAGGAGCTCCTTTTCGATCTCTGCCGGGGAGAGCTGCAGACCAACGGAACTTAGATCCGGCCCCAAATGCGACCCATGATCGCTCACCCGGTGACACGAAAGGCAGTTTCCCTTGCCGTCGAGGATCGCCTCTCCGCGGACTGCCTGCGGATCTCGCACGGGCTGTTCCGATGCCGAGCCGTTTTGCCCCATCGAGACGGCAGCGCTCATCAGTGCAACCGCCGAGAATACTGAGATTCCGAACCCTTGAATCAGTCTGGCCATGGCTACTGATCCCTCAGTCCGAAGACATAGAGCGCGCTGCCGGCATTGATCGCGATGTACTGCTTGCCTCCCACCGAGTAGGTGATGGGGTTCATCAACATGGGAGATCCCATCTGTTTTTCCCACAGCAGCTTGCCGGTCTTTGCATTCAGGATCACGAAGTTGCCTTCCCGGCCCCCAGTCACCAGCAGGTCGGTTGCCGTAGTCAGGATTCCTGCTGCTCCAGCATTGGTCTGCCAACCTCCGAACGGGTTGAGACTCATCCCGCTGTTCAGCTTGTATTCCCAAGTGGGGGTGCCGGTATGGGGATCGATCGCCCGGATTGCCGTGAACTGGTCCTCTCCGGTTCCAACCGGCTGCGGTGTTGGCCGCTGTCCAAGTCTTCCTCTCCCGTCGTAGCGCTCGCCCTCGGTGTACTCCTGCTTTCCTTTTACAAACATCGTTGAGTAGCCGTCGCGCGCGATCACATAGAACAGACCAGTGTGTGAGCTATAGGACGGCCCAAACCAGTTGGTGCCGCCCTGGTTATCTGGATAGATCAGCGTGCCCTGTTCACTGGATTTGGAGTTGGCCGTCATGATCGGCCGGCCATTCTCGTCGAAGCCTGCGTTCCAGTTCTGCTTCACGAACGGCTTGCCCAGCAGGAACCGGCCGGTCACACGGTCGAGCACATAGAAGAACCCGTTGCGATTCGCCCACAGGATCACTTTCCGCGGCTGGCCCTCCCACTGAATATCCGCCAGCAGAGGAACCTGGACCGCGTCCCAGTCAAACTCATTGTGCGGGTTCGCCTGATACCACCACTTCAGTTTGCCGGTGTCCATATCGAGCGCGACCATACCGCAGGTGTACAGGTCGTCGCCCGCGCGAACGTCACCGTTATAGTCGGGCCCGGCGTTCCCAATTCCCCAGATCAGGAGATTGGTCTCCGGATCGTAGGATCCAGTCAGCCAGGTGGAACCGCCGCCCGTCTTCCAGGAATCGCCAGCCCAACTCTTCTGGTTGGGGTCGCCGGGGCCGGCAGTCGAGTAGAAGGTCCAGGCCTTCTTGCCCGTCTTCGCGTCATAGGCAGCGATGAAGCCGCGAATACCATATTCGCCGCCCGCGACTCCCACGATCACCTTGTCCTTCACCAACAGCGGCGCGCCTGTCATGGTGTAGCCGGATTGCGTCCGCGCCACGGTTGTGTCCCACAGCGGGTTCCCGGTCTTGGCGTCGATGGCAATCAGATGCGCATCGACCGCGGCGAGATAAAGGGTATCTCCATACATCGCCAGCCCCCGAGTGATCCGTCCGCAGCAGATCCGGGCATCGGCAGCCGGCGTATAGCGATAGATCCAGAACAAACGTCCGGTGGCGGCGTCCAGCGCGACCACGTCATTCCCCTGAGTCGTATAGAGAACGCCATCTACTACCAATGGCGTCGTTTCATAGGGATCCAGCCAGTGGGCCTGGAAGACCCACTTCAGCTCGAGGTCGTTCACATTCTCCGGCGTGATCTGGTGCAGCAGGGAATAGTGATTGCTGTTGTAGCTGCCTCCATAGGTCAGCCAGTTCTGAGGCTCGGATGAGGCATTGAGAATTCGCTTGAAGGTGACGCCACCCGGTACGTTTGCCGGATCGCCGTGCGGGATGAAATCGCCCTTGCCAACGTCGTTGCTGCCCTGGAGCACTGACGCAGCAGACTGATCCCTGCGCAATGGTTCCGGCGACTCCTTTGTCCCGAAGTAGGTCGCAAGGTAATTGACGGTGAGCGTAATCTCGTCGGGCGTTCCCTTGGCTCCCCGGGAGACCATATCCTCCACCTCTTGGTGCCAGTGGTCGCGCGACATTCGCTGCGCCGTCACCACCGACAGGCTGTGGCAGACGGTGCACATCCGCTGCACCTGCTCTCTCCCGCTGCCTTCCGGCAGCGCCTGCGACGTACCCCCCGGCTGGGCGGCTGCAGCAGCGCAGGTTAAAAAAACCAATCCCAGAACGGCACAAATTGGCCGCATTATTCGCGTTCTCCCGTAACTCGCGATCCGGATCATCGTTGTCTGTAAGCCTTTACTTAAGTCCGAGCAATTCTGAATGACGGTACAGAAAAAAGCAAGAAATGCATGCTTGCTCGTCCAGGTCCACGTGCGGGCCGAACTCCGCATAGCGTCCCGGGTCAGCGAGTTCCGTGCCTGAATCGCTGTAGTAGATTGTTGGGTGCGAGAGTTTCTATGGGCCCGGCATCCTCTACACATCCCCGGCGCCAGTCCGCTGCTTCCATAGGAGAGTGAGTTGAGAGTATTCCCGGTTCTATGTTTAAGTGTGCTGTTGAGCCTGCCTTCTCTGGCGCAGAACCCGTATCAAAATACTGCCCTGCCGGCTGACCAACGTGCCGCTGATCTGGTTTCGCGAATGACCCTGGAAGAGAAGGTGCTGCAGATGCAGAACGTCGCTCCGGCGATTCCCCGGCTCGGAGTGCCCGTCTACAACTGGTGGAACGAAGCACTGCACGGCGTCGCGACCGGGCGTGCCACGGTGTTCCCGCAGGCCATCGCTCTGGGTTCCACCTGGGACGTGGATATGATCCATAAGGTCGCCGATGTCATTTCCACGGAAGCGCGCGCGAAATACAACGACGCGCGGAGCCGTGCTCCCGTCCCGGAAGTCGCCCCGGGGGCTGCTCCAGGCCGTACGGCGGGTCTTACCTACTGGTCGCCCAACATCAACATCTTCCGGGACCCACGCTGGGGACGGGGTCAGGAGACCTACGGAGAGGACCCCTACCTCACCAGCCGGCTGGGCGTCGCGTTCGTCACCGGAATGCAGGGCAACGATCCACACTATCTAAAGGTGGTCGCCACACCGAAGCACTATGCAGTCCACAGCGGCCCGGAGCCTCTGCGGCACGTTTTCGACGCCCGCGTCAGCGAACATGATCTCGAAACGACCTACCTGCCGGCGTTCCGTGCGGCGATCACCGAAGGCAAGGCTGACTCCATCATGTGCGTCTACAACTCGGTGAATGGAAAGCCAGGATGCGCCAGCGACGACCTGCTGCAGAAGAGATTGCGTGACGAGTGGGGATTCAAGGGTTACGTGGTCAGTGACTGCGGCGCCGTTGGCGACATCTACCGGAGTCACAAATACGTCCACACTGAAGGCGAGGCAGCGGTTGCGGCCGTAGAGGCGGGGACGGATCTCACCTGCGGCAACGAGTATCGGACACTGCTGGAGGAGGCCAAGGCTGGCCATATCCCCGAAGCCGATATAACTCGGGCAACCGAGCGGCTGTTTACCGCCCGTTTCCGCCTGGGAATGTTCGACCCGCCCGAGCAAGTTCCGTTCTCCCGGATTACCCTCTCGGAGAATGATTCCGCAGAGCATCGCCAACTCGCCAGGACTGCGGAGCGTGAGGCCATTGTCCTGCTCAAGAATCAGGGGCAGGTGCTGCCGTTGAAGGCTTCCGTGCGCAAGATTGCCGTGATCGGTCCCTCGGCCGATGATCCAGTCGGACTGCTCGGCAATTACAACGGGATCTCTTCCAGTCAGGTCACACCCTTCGAGGGCATCACCCGCCAGTTTGCGTCCGCCAAGGTCGAGTTTGCCCAGGGTGCGACCTATAGCCCCACCACCCCGGCTCTGGTTTCCTCCGGAGTTCTTACGACTCCGGACGGGAAGGGGCACGGGCTGCAGGCCGAATACTTCGACAACGCCGATCTGAGCGGCCAGCCGAAGCTCCGCCGCACGGAGCCGCGTATCTACTTCAACGCCAACATGGAAGAGCCCGCCGTCATAGCAACCTTCGGTGCCGGCAACAAATACTCGATTCGCTGGACCGGCACCCTCACGCTGCCGCAGTCCGGCGATTACGTGCTCTCCGCCCGCACCGGACAGTGGAACCGCGATGGTAAGATTCGTTTGTTCCTCGACGACAAGGAAGTCAATGCCAGAGAGGCAGCCGGTATCCGTCCTCCGGGCCTTGGACAGGGGCCGCGCCGGAACGCGCCGGCGTCTATTCACCTTGAAGGCCAGCACCCCTATACAATCCGAGTCGAGTACCAGCAGAATGGTGCGGGCGGTGGAGCCGAGCTGATCTGGATTCCACCTGCATCTGTATTGCTCGGCCAGGCGAAGCAGGTCGCGGCCGACTCCGATGTGGCCCTGGTATTTGTCGGGTTGGACTCTTCGCTCGAGGGCGAGGGGCACGATCGCGACAAGATTGAAATGCCGGAGCCGCAGGAGAACCTGGTGAAAACCGTCCTCGCCACCGGCAAGCCGGTCGTCTTGGTGCTCACCAGCGGGAGCGCTATTGCGGCGAACACGGCGGCATCAGGCGCGGCGGCGATACTCTCCGCCTGGTATGGCGGGGAAGAGGCGGGCACTGCGATCGCCGAGACCCTGGCGGGCACGAATAACCCATCCGGCCGCCTTCCGATCACCTTCTATGAGAGCACCAGTCAGCTGCCTCCGTTCACCGACTATGCGATGGCCGGCCGCACTTATCGCTACTTCAGTGGTCCGACGCTCTACTCTTTCGGCTACGGTTTGAGCTATTCCACGTTCCGCTACTCCGGCTTCAAGGGCAAGCGAACCGGGAGCGGCGCCGAAGTTCGCGCGACCGTTAAGAACACCTCCTCCCGCGAAGGCGATGAAGTGGTCCAGCTCTATGTCGCCGGGGGCTCCGAGAAGGACGCGCCCATACGCAGCCTTCGCGGCTTCCAGCGAATTCACCTGCGTGCCGGAGAGAGCCGGGAAGTGCGCTTCACCGTTCCCAGCGACGCTATTGGGAAACCGGGGGTCCAGGTAAGCGTAGGCGGCGGGCAGCCGGTTGCGGGAGTTTCCTACGTCGCGGGCTCTCTCTAAGAGCCGTGGCAAACGTAAACGGTCCATCTGTCGAGTGCTCTAACGGCCTGCCTCACTTGGGCAGATCGCGAGTTCCATTGATCTTGAATGAGGCGCTCACGCTTTGCCCCTCGCTCTCCTTTGGCTGGGTTCCTCCGAGCCAAAGCGTGTAATCGCCTGGCCGCACTGCCCGTCGCCCCTCCGCATCCACCGTGCTAAGCGTGCGCGGCTGCAGCACAAAGCGAACGTGCTGGCGCGCATGCGGCATCACAGCTCTGCGCTCAAACCCGACCAGCTCCAGCTGCGGCGCGGAGTCTGACCCAGGAGGCGTCAGATATAGTTCGCTGACGGCGTCGCCGGCGCGGCTGGAAAGATTCTCCACATCGGCATCCACGGTCAGCTCGGAGCCGGCCTCCACGGAACTGCTGGAGAGCTTCAGATTCGACCACTTGAAGTGGGAGTAGCTCAGCCCATATCCGAAGCCCCATAGCGGCTCGCCTTGAAAGTATCGATAGGTGCGGCGCGCCATCGAATAGTCATCGAACGCGGGCAGATCTCCAGTCTTGGCATAGAAGGTGACCGGCAGCCGCCCTCCGGGGTTGATCTCGCCGGTCAACACCCGGGCAATCGCATTCCCTGCCTCCTCGCCTGGATACCACGCCTCGAGAACTGCATTCGCATGCTGTTTGATCCAGGGCGTCGCCAGCGCGCTTCCATTCATCAGCACCACGACCAGAGGCTTGCCCGTATCAGCCACGGCTTCGAGCATCTCCTGCTGTACCGCAGGGAGCTCGATGGTGGTTCGATCGCCGCCGTTGAAGCCTTCGATGTGTACCGGCATCTCCTCGCCTTCCAGCTCCGGTGACAGCCCCACAAACGCCACAACAACGTCGGCATTGTTCGCCGCCTTCACCGCCGCCGCTCGCGCCGTCTCCACTTTTGGTTTCCAGTTCAACGTAATGCCGGCGCCAAACAGGGGTGCCTCATGCGCATACTCAATCCGAACGCTGTGCGGTGCAGTATCTGCAAAGTGCAGCACAAACGGCTTGAGTGAGCTGGGGCGTGACTCGCCCGCAGGCACACTCTCGTCCGATATCGGTTGACCATCCAGAAAGAGCCGCGCCTTTTCAGCATCACGGCAGGGGTAGCAGTGGGCCAGCGTAAAGCCGAAGTCGTAGTCTCCCGCCTCAGGAACGCTGATCGTGCCGGTCCACCGCACTCCGAAGTGAGACGCATTGATGCCTTTCGCCGGGGAAGCGGAGTTCCAGTCGAATTCCACCTGCGGGTCCACCCGCGTCATCACCGGCGTTCCCTTGAGTTCGACGTTGTCGAAGTACTCGCCCTTCAGCCCGGATCGCGCATCCCCCTTGGCGGGATGCAGCAGCGTCCGCGGCACGGGGAGCGCTAGCTCGCTTACGTACGCTGAGCCCTGCTCGTACCTCACATTGCCCACTCCAAACATCGCCTCCATCCCGGCAAGCGGCAGCACAGGCCGCGAGGGAACCGCGTTATAGTTACCCTCAATCGCCGCCAGACTTGCAGCGTTGGGACCGATGACTGCGATTCGGCGTCCTTTGCTCAACGGAAGCACGCCATCGTTCTTCAGCAGCACCATCGACTTGCCAGCCACATCCAGAGCCAGCTTGCGGTGCGCTGCGGAATCGTCCTCGGAGAAGGGAATGCTCGCATACTTCACCTTGGCCGACGGGTCGAACAGGCCCAGACGGAAGCGCGCCGTAAACAGCCGTTTTACCGATACGTCGATCTCCTTTTCGTTGATCAGCCCGTCGTGCACCGCCTTCACGAGTACCGCGTACTCCTTGCCGCAGCTCGTATCTGTACCCGCACGAACTGCCGCAACCGCCGCCTGCTCCCGCGTCGACACAAACTTGTGGCCCTGGGAGATATCGGTGATCGCAGCGCAGTCTGAGGTCACATATCCGTTGAACCCCCAAGCGCCTCGCAGTGTCTGCTGCAGCAGCATGGTATTGGCGCACGCCGGTTGTCCGTCGACTGCGTTGTAGGCGCACATCACGCTACCCGCGTGACCTTCCATCACTGTCGCGCGAAAGGCCGGAAGATACGTGTCTTCGAGATCGTGCTCGGAAGGATGTACGTCCGCTGAATGGCGCGTGTTCTCCGGGCCGGAATGCACGGCAAAGTGCTTCGGGGTGGAGATCGTCTTGTAGTACAGCGGGTCGTCTCCCTGCAGACCCTTTACAAACGAGACCCCCAGCCTGCTGGTTAGGAACGGATCTTCTCCGTAGGTCTCCTGCCCGCGTCCCCACCGCGGGTCGCGAAAGATATTAATATTCGGCGACCAGATATCCAGGCCGTAATAAATGCTGTGAACGCCCTTGCGCAGAGCCTCGCTGTTCTTCGCTCGCGCCTCGGTGCTGATTGTCGTGGCTACCTGCAGCATCAGCGGCGTATCCCAGGTCGCAGCAAGGCCAATGGCCTGTGGGAAGACGGTTGCATACCCGGAGCGTGCGACACCGTGCAGCCCCTCGCTCCACCAGTCGTACTCCGGCACGCCGAGCCGCGGAATCGCAATCGCATGATTCTGCATTTGCGAGATCTTCTCTTCGAGCGTCATTTTGCTCACTAGCTCGTCCACCCGACGGCTGATGTCAGAGTCCGCTCCGGTCGGAGCAGCGGCGCCTTGTTCCGTCGCTGCCGGCTGAGCGGCCGCTAGAGTCATCCCGTACGCTGCGAAAACGAGATAACAAAACGGGGTAGCGATCCACCGAAAGGTCGGATGTGAACATCGCATAGGCGGTTCCATGCTCTCCAAATCTGATAACGAACTCTTACAGTCGCAGGCCACTTTAGTCCGGATATCTAATCAAATGCAAATCGCTCAAGCTATGCGGTTTGTCCGCGCTTACGAACCCCGGGCCCGTCCGAAAAAAAAGCAAAAAGGATGGCGCTTGTCCGTCGAAAACTAACATAGGAAAGCCACCAGTCAGAGGCTCGCCGGGATCAGCTTTCGAACCCAGAATACCCAAGCGATCCCCGGACCTCAGTCGACTGGATTGGGGTTACCCACTACTCTCCCAGCCGTACCGTCCCTTTGACTGCAATGGCATCTGACGCGCCGCCAACTTCGACTCCGTAGTCGCCGGGCAAAAGCTGCCAGCGGTCGGCCTTCTCGTCGAAGATTGAGATCCACGCCGGATTGAGCGGAACGGTCACCGTGCGGCTTTCCCCCGGAGCGAGCGTAAGACGCTCCCAGCCCGCTAGCCGCTGGAAGGGCTCGCCCGCCGCCTGGGGTAGCCGCACATACACCTGTGCCACTTCGGCACCGGCAACCTTGCCGGTATTCGTGACGGTGAAGTGCACCGCGCTCTTGTCTACTTGAAGGCCGCTGTATCGAAACGTGGTGTACGAAAGGCCGTGACCGAAGGCGAACATCGGCTGGTGATTTGAAACCTCGTACCACCGGTACCCGATGGCAAGCCCTTCCTTGTACTGCAGGTCGGCTGAACCGGATCGCCGCGCGCGACCATTGTCCGAGTTGGGGCTCCGTTCCTCCCGGCCGACGATCTTCGGCTCGGGCAGATCAGCATCGGATTTCGGGAAGGTGATCGGCAGCTTGCCCGAGGGATTCACCTGTCCGAACAGCAGGTTCGCAATCGCCTCGCCGCCCCCGATGCCCGGATACCACGCGGCCAGCACACCCGATACCTGGCCTGCCCAGGGCATTGAAACTGGGCCGCCCGTCTCCAGCGCGACCACAGTGTGCGGGTTCGCGGCGGCGACCGCGGAGATCAGCGCGTCCTGATTGCCCGGCAAGGAGAGGTTCGCTGCATCGGCTCCCTCAGTCATGTACTCCGTTGCGAACACGATGGCCACATCGGCGCCTTTGGCGGCTGAGGCTGCAGCAGCCGCATCGTCGCCGGACGTATAGGTCACCTCGGCCGACGGCGCGAGTTTGCGTATGGCCTTCATCGGTGAGGATGGGAAATAGACAGGCTTGCCCCAGACCGTTCCACCGTGTTGCGGGTCGATTGCATTACCACCTGGCGCATCCACCTGCGCCGACCCTCCGCCGGAGATCACGGCGACATCGGCATGGCCTCCGATTAGCGCGATCCGGCGCACCTTTCCGGCTACTAGCGGAAGCTGGTTGCGCTCATTCTTCAGCAGGACGATGCTCTCTTCGGCGATATGCTGCGCGTCGTCCTTGCCCTGGAAAGGATCCACAACGCTGCGGCGGACTGGATAGTCGATAACGCCTGCGGCAAACATGCTCCGCAGAATACGATGGTTCATGTCGTTCAGACGCTCCATGGAAACTTGGCCGCCGGCGATCGCATCCTTGAGCTTCTGCCCGAAGTAGTCCTCTCCCGGCATCTCCTGGTCCAGCCCGGCATTTGCGGCTTTCACCGTACTATGGGTAGCCTCCCAGTCAGAGAGCACCCATCCTTTGAAGCCCCAGTCTTTCTTGAGCACCTCGTTCAGCAGGTAGTCGTTCTCGCAGGCCCAGTCGCCGTTCACCTTGTTGTAGGCGCACATGACGCCCGCCGGCTGTGCCAACTTGATGGCGATCTCAAAGCCAAGCAGATCGGTCTCGCGCATGGTGCGCTTGTCCATCACGACATTGATGGTATTGCGGAGCGTCTCCTGGTCGTTGAATGCGTAGTGTTTGATATCTCCCATGACGTGCTGCGACTGCACGCCCATGGCGAGATGGCCAACCATGTTGCCGGCCAGGACGGGATCCTCGCCGGCGTACTCGAAGTTGCGCCCATTGCGCGGCTCGCGCGTGAGATCCATACCGCCGCCAATGGACATGTTGAATCCCTGGGCTCGCAGCTCGCGGCCGATGACCTCACCATATAGGTGTGCTGCGTCGAGATCCCAGCTGCCAGCCAGCGCCAACGCGGATGGCAGCAGCGTCGAGTAGCGGCCATCGAAGGCGGACATGCGGACGCCCACAGCGGAGTCCGCAAGATCGATCTTTGGAATACCGAGCCGCGGAATAGCGGGCACGAAGCCAGCGCCGTGGTTGGATTCCGCTGGGTAGGGAGTGCCGGGACGCAATACGCCCCACCCACTGCCGTGAACCATCTGCAGTTTTTCTTCCAGCGTCATCTGCTCCAGAACCATATCCGCGCGACGGTCCGGCGACAGCGTTCGGTCATCCCACGGGTGGGAACCGGCCGGAGGCCGTCGCGGCGCCTGCGCTGTCGCCGGAACTGTCAAAGAAAATATGGCCAGCGATGCGGCGGCCGTGAACGTGCGAAATCGAGGAAAGGTCAACGGGGTCTCCAAAGGAATTTGCGGGCGCTCTATTATGTGCGCTTCCAGTGAAACCGGAAAGCGCAGAACTGTCCATTGTGGAAGTGAACCGCAATACATTCGCTGTTTAGTGTCTTGCTGGTGAAACGATAACTGTAACGTGGACACCAGACGGAGCGAGGATTAGGATTAGGCGCAATCGAATTGGAGAGAGTAGTTCGCTTTCCGGAAGAACAGGAGATTCCTTTGCGGCGACGAGACTTTTGCAGGCTTCTTGCAGCTACCACGGCTGCAAAGGCACTCCCCGGGTTGGGGCAGGCGGCACAACAGAACCGGCAATCGGCGTTGCCGGATGGGTTCAATCAGCTCACGCGGGATTACGCTCAGTTCTGTGGGCTGCCGCCCGACGAGAGGGTCTACTACACACTGAGCGGCAACCAGATCGTTCCTGCGAAGCTCGACAACGCGACCTGGCGTCCGACTGGTATGGGGAATCCGCCGCAGCTGCCGGTTCCGGGCGGCTCATGGGATGGCGTTCCGATGCAATCTCCCATTGCTGGGCTGGAGGGAGAAGGCTCGTACAAGGGCACGTGGGACTCGCTGCTGCAGTACGACGCGCCGGAGTGGTATCAGGATGCGAAGTTCGGGATCTGGGCGCACTGGAGTCCGCAGTGCGTGCCTGAGGACGGCGACTGGTATGCGCGCAATATGTATACGGAAGGGCAGCGTCAATACCAGTTCCATCTGCAGCATTACGGTCATCCCTCGCGCTTTGGATACAAGGATCTGTGCGATCAGTGGACCCTGCTGAACTGGGAGCCGGACGAGTTGATCGGACGCTACAAGAAGGCCGGTGCGCGACTGTTTATTGCACTTGCCAATCACCATGACGGATTCGACGCGTGGAACTCCAAGCATCAGCCGTGGAACTCTGCCGCCATTGGACCGCATCGCGACGTTGTGGGCGACTGGGCCGCTGCCGCCCGCAAGCAGGGCCTGCGCTTTGGCGTAACCCTGCACCAGGCGCGGAACTGGTGGTGGTTCCAGACCTGCCATGGTGCAGATAAGTCCGGGCCGATGGCGGGAGTGCCTTACGATGCTGAGCACAGCGCCCAGGAAGGGAAGGATCAGTGGTGGCAGGGTCTGGATCCGCATCTGCTGTATGGCGTGAAACATCCCTACGACGCGTTGCCCGATATCTCATTTGTCAAAAATTTCTATGACCGAACTCGCGATCTGATCGACCAGCACGATCCCGATCTACTCTACTTCGACAACGACCGGCTGCCCCTTGGATGGGCGGGCATGAACATTGCTGCGTACTTCTACAACCACAACCTGAAGACGCGCGGGAAGATGGAAGCCGTTCTCAACGGGAAGCACATCCCGGACAATCTGGCCAAGGCTCTGGTTGCCGACTACGAGCGAGGGTTGACGGCCGGAATTATGCCATACGCCTGGCAGTCGGAAACCTGCATCGGAGACTGGCATTACAACCGCCGGCTCTATGATGCAGCGGGCGAGTATGGCCGCTACCTGGCTCCGCGCGATGTCATTCACTGGATGATCGATACGGTCAGTAAGAACGGCACGTTCATTCTGAATGTTCCGGGCATGCCGGACGGCACCATCGACAGTAAAGAGATCGCGGTGCTGGATGGCATTACCGCGTGGATGCAGATCAACAGCGAAGCGATATACGAGACACGGCCGTGGAAAATCTACGGAGAGGGCCCGAACAATGTAAAGGCGGGAGCATTCGGAGGAAACAGCGTCACCAAGCTGGGCCCGAAGGACATCCGCTTTACTCGCAATAAGGCAAACACTGTGGTCTACGCCCATACGCTGGGTTGGCCTGCCGAGGCGATCAGCATTCAGGCGCTCGGGACGGCGGCTGAGACGAAACCGGGCAAGATTGCCAAAGTGGAGCTGCTTGGGACCGGCGAGAAGCTGACCTGGAACCAGGCTGCCGCTGCGCTGATCGTACAGCTGCCCAAGAATTATCGGCCGCCGGTTGACTATGGAGCGGTGCTTCGGATTACGTTGAGCTAGAGTACGGTTTTTTCACGCGGAGTTCGGCGGGCAGCTCCAGCGCTCGCAGAGGCCCGGTTCATTGAACTTCACATTGCCGACTCGCGGGTCGACCGGGTGCATCTCCATGGCGTCCGCGTCAAAAGGCCGCAGCAAGTCCACGGGCGGCCGCTCCGACTCATCTCGAGACAACCACCGGTCGTAATCGCTGGGCTTGAGGATGACCGGCATGCGGTTGTGAACAGATGCCATCAGCTCGTTGGCATCGGTGGTGATGACGGCGTAGCTGATGAGCCAACCGCCATCCGGCTCCTTCCATGCATCCCACAGTCCCGCGAAGGCGAACGGCATATGGCTGCGCAGCCCGAAGGCGTAGGGCTGCTTTGTCTTGGGTCCGATGGGTTTCCATTCGTAGAAGCCGTCTGCTGGTATGAGACAGCGGCGGCGGCGGAACGGAGTGCGCCATGTGGGATGAGTTGCGACCGTCTCTGCCTTCGCGTTGATAGTGCTGTACCCCTTAAATTCGGCGGGGCTTTTGGCATAGTGGGGAACCATACCCCAGCGCATCATCTCCAGCTCGCGCTCCCCACTCTCTCGATTCGCCCGAATCACAGGCTGAAACGTGGTGGGCGCCACATTGAAATCCGGAGGCAGCACGAGGCCGTCGGGCAGCTTGCCCAGACGGAAGGCGTCGGCGATGCGCTGCTTGTCTGACCGGCGATAGTAGCGTCCGCACATGGGCTGAGTACTATCTTAGGCGGCAGCCGAGAAGTCTTCGAGCCGGGACCACACCGCTTTCACACAGCGTCAAGTTACTGGACGGGCTGGGTGCAGTTCGTGCCGCCGGTGGGGTCATACTTGATGGTGTTGTTCTCGTCGGAGCAGTAGCCGTAATCGCCGGTCCTACCCACCGTCTCCGGGACTGCGGTCAGCTCGAAGGAGTTGTACTTGTCCTGGTTGTTGACGGTGGACTTGGAGCCGCATGTGACGGTAAAGATATAGCCAGCTTTGTGCCCAGTTGCTGCGAGCGTGGGATCCAGAAGCTGCGCCCCTTCCTGAGAGGGCGCGCCGGATTTGGGGTCGCCGCCAAGCAGGGCAAGCGGACAACCGAAGGTCTGGTACGCGGAGTTGTACTGGAACTCAGCGGAATTGATGACGCGAATGGATTGAAGGGCGGAGCTCTCGTTCGCGTTCTTCTTCACCTTCAACATCTGTGGAACGGCGAAGGCCATGATGATAAGCATGATGGACATGACGATCAGCAGCTCCATCAGCGTGAATCCAGCTTCGGAGGAAATGCTGAACGATTGATGCTGCGGACGGGCTTCGATCTTCATGAGGGGATAAGGTCCTCTGGTGGAAACAGCATTGAGTATAGACGGTGGGCAGGAGGCGATGACACCGCTGGTACACTCGTCGGCATCCTGAAATGCAACAGAATAGGCACCACTGGGAACGATATGAGGCTCGCATGTCTACACAGGCAGCTGCGCTTCGGCGTCCGCGGGCCGCGATTCAGTCGGCAGATATCGAGATGGGAGAACCTTCGCCTTGTTCCGCATCGGCTCGGGCAACTACGTCTTCGGCGGTCTTGGGCCTGAGATGTCCGCCGTGATGCTGGCCTGGGTTGTGACCGCGCTCCCACTGCTGTTCGTGGATGTGTCCTCCGCTGGCCCCGGATGACGGCGCATTCCTGATTCACATGCTGGCGAAAGCGAATCAGCAGTCGAGATCGCTGCGTTCAATGCGAAGGTCGCCGAGGTTACCCAGGACCGTGACGGCGATGGCATCCGGGCGGAAAAGCTGCTGCGCCAGCGACTGAACGGCGGCCGGGGTAACGGAGTCGACCTCGGAAATAATCTCGTCGACAGAGAAAAAGCGACCGAAGTACATCGACTGCCGCGCCAAATTGGACATTCGCGACGAGGAAGACTCCAGACCGAGAACGATGTTGGACTTGAGCTGGTCCTTGGCACGCTTGAGCTCGGCGTCGGAGACGGGTGTGTCCTTGATGCGGCGAAGCTCGTCGATGGTGAGGCGGATGACCTCGTGGGCCCGCTCGGTCGAGGTACCGGCATAGATTGAGAGAGCGCCCGTGTCGCGGAAGGGGCTCGTCTCGGAAAAGATGGAGTAGGCCAGGCCCCGTTCCTCCCGGATGGTCTGAAAGAGGCGGGAGCTCATGCCGCCGCCTAGCATGGTATTCAGCAGGTAGACGGCATATCGGTCTGCCGCATCGACCGGCGGCGCGGGGACGCCGATGCAGACCTGGACCTGCTCAAGCGACTTTTTGCTCTTGAGCGTGATGTGCGGATAGGGTGCGGGGGCGGGGAGCTGCGGTATCGCGCCTTCACTCGCGGCGGCAAGGCCAGCGAAGTGGTCGGCGACCTGGGCGACAAAGCTGTCGTGATCCAGATGGCCGGCAGCGGCGAAGATCATGTTGCGCGCGGTGAACCGGCTGGCGTAAAAATCAAAAACGCTCTGCTGGTTGAAGCTGGACACGGTTTTCTTGGTCCCGAGGATCGGACGGCCAAGAGCGTGCCCTTTCCAGAAGTTCTGAGTGAAGGTCTCGTGCACGAGGTAGTCGGGATTGTCCTCGTCCATCTTGATCTCTTCGAGGATGACACCCTGCTCGCGGACAATGTCATCCGGAGTGAACGTGGGATGGAGCACTAGGTCAGCGAGAAGATCAAGTGCTGGTGCAACGTTCTCGTCCAACACCTTGACGTTGAAGCAGATGCTCTCTTTTCCGGTGAAGGCGTCAAAGTTTCCGCCGATCGAGTCGGCCTCGCGGGCAAACTGCCGCGCCGAGCGTGAGGTGGTCCCTTTGAAGACCATATGCTCAACGAAATGCGAGATGCCGTTCAGGGCGAGTACCTCGTCGCGAGAGCCGGTCGCGATCCAAACGCCCATCGAAACGGAGCGGGAATGGGGAATGGATTCGGTGAGCACGAGTAGACCGTTGGGGAGAGTGGTGCGTCGGATATTGCGCGCAGGTGAAACGGTGCCAGCCGGGCTGGCGTCGGGGGTGAGAATGACGGACATGCTGCTCCTTCTACTTAATTGTGTCACAGGATTAGATGAGCGACGGGGCGGCTACGGTGCCGGGTACACTGTGGATGTGATGGTGTGGAAATTGTGCCGAGCCGGTCGGCCGGCCCTTGGAATTAATCGCGATAGTTAACGTATATGTCTAATGAAATAAACAATTTGCTTGCCAATGTTGATGTTCGATATAACATGCCGGCGGCGCTTTTCGGGCTAGACCGTGAGGAGCTTCGCGACGTGGCCGGTCGGCTCGGCCTGCCGAAATTCCGAGCGGTCCAACTGGTCGATGCCCTGTACAAACAGAGGGTGGAGCGCCTGGATGGGGTGACGACGCTTCCGGCGGAGGTCCGGGAGAGGCTGGCGGCCGAGGGCTTTGAGGTAGGGTTGCCGAAGATTGTGCAATCGGCGAAGTCGGTGGATGGCACAGAACGATACCTGATGCGGATGGCCGATGGCGAGACGGTCGAGACGGTGTGGATGCCCGGGGGCGACGGTGGGGAGCGAGGAGATGGCAGCGAGGCGGCGGCCGAGGAGGACGAGCAAGCCGCAGCCAATGGGTACAAACGCGCGACGATTTGCGTATCGAGCCAGGTGGGCTGCGCGGTGAACTGCCAGTTCTGCCTGACGGCGCAGCTGGGCATTCGGCGCAATCTGACGGCCGGCGAGATTGCCGGCCAGGTGGCGGCCGTGCTGAACCGCCATGGGGTGCGGCTGGGCAGCGGGAAAGGGGTGGAGACGCCATCCCGCATCAACCTGGTGTTTATGGGGATGGGCGAACCATTCCTGAATTACGAGGCTTTTATGAAGGCGGTGCATCTGCTGCGCGGGATGGGCATTCCAGAGTCGCGGATGACGGTATCAACAAGCGGAATTGAGCCGGCCATCCGCCGGTTTGCAGGGGAGCCGGTAAGACCGAAGCTGGCACTGAGCCTAAATGCGCCGAATGATGCGATCCGGCGGGAGATCATGCCGATCACGAAGAAGTGGAACATCCAGGCACTCCTGGAGGCGCTGCGGACAATCCCGTTTGGCAAGCGGGAGTACGTCACCTTTGAGTACGTGCTGTTGGGTGGCGTGAATGACCAGCCGGAGCATGCACGGGAGGTGATGCGGCTGCTGAAGGGGATGAAGGCAAAGGTAAATCTGATCGTGTGGAATCCCGGGCCGGGTGTTGCCTATACGCAGCCGAGCCCGGAGGACGTGGCGGTATTTCACCGGATGCTGGTGGAAGGTGGGATTCCGACCTTCACACGGCGGCCGCGAGGGCGGGATATCTATGCCGCGTGCGGGCAGTTGAAGCGGACAGTGGAGGATACCGGGCTGGTCACCCTCGGAGCGTAGCCTTGCGCGCGACAGGTTGTGCGCTGCGGGAGTTCGTTCAGAGGGCGCTCAAGCGGCTTTGAGAGGAAGCGGCTGCTGCTCGGTCGCTGAAGTCGAGAGCGCTGGCTGCGAGCGTCGAACTGGCAGGATTGAAATCGCGCGAGTCCAAAGCGCGCTTGCATCCGGCGCAAAGCGCAGCAATGCGGTCCATGGATTCATGCCGGGACTCGCGAACCCACCCGAGAGGCTTGAAGATCGCGCTCGCTCGCCTACCAGCTGGGGACGAAGTGCTGGAAGAGGAGCCTTACGTGGAGCTGTGAGGATTGGTGGATGCAATTCGCCAAACACAAACCGGCAGCACTCGCGGAGTGAGTGGAAGCGGCTGGCCCATTGATAGGTCGAGATGGCGTGCGACTCCAGTATCCCCAACGCTTCCAACTGGCCCGGCAATAGAGTGCCCCTGTCGCGGGTAGAGGCCTGAGCATAAAACTCCCGTTGCAGGCGCGCGTGGGCCAGGGTGAGGGTGTAGGCAGCGCTGCTGTAGGCCTTGATTCGACGGCGCCGGGTAAGCCAAAACCAGACACCACACATTGTCAGCACGATCCTATCCATTTGCCCCAATCCTTCGCGGCCCTACTCGGGTGAAAACTTTCCGGATTAGATATTAGATGCGTGGGAAGTTGTTTCGGCTGTCGGATGGCTTCTACCACTTCAGTAACCTCCCTACGGAATCCGAGGTGTTATGCGAGAGCCTGGTGGCCGTGCAGCGCTGAGCCTGACCAGGCCGGTAGGGCGGGGGATCGCAAGCTATACTTCATGGAATGTCTGGCAAGTTGATCGCCCTGTGGGCAGGGCTTGGGATCGGCGGGAAATACGCGGTGATGTTTCTGCTGATGGCGGTGCAGTCAGCGTGCATCCCCATCCCATCCGAGGTAATCATGCCGCTGGCCGGCGCGGCGCTGGCGCATACGCAATGGGACCTGGTGGTGCTGGCCACGCTGGCGTCCATCGCTTCGAACCTGGGCTCGATCCCCGCCTACTGGGCGGGAGCGCGCGGGGGCCGACCGGCGGTGGAGGCCTACGGACGTTGGCTCCTGCTCAGCCGTAAAGACCTGGATCGCGTCGACGGCTTTTTTACCCGTTATGGATCGATTGCGGTGCTGGTCGGACGCATGCTCCCGATCGTGCGGACGTTTATCGCATTTCCTGCGGGCGTGGCCAAGATGAACCAGGTGCGTTTCCATATCTACACCTTCATCGGCTCGTGGCCTTGGTGTTATGCCTTGGCTTACATCGGGATGAAGCTCGGCGATACCTGGAATACCAACCCAGCCTTCCAGCAGACGTTCCATCGGTTCCACCTGGTGGTCGAGGTGGTGATTCTGGCAGGCGCCGTATGGTTCGTGGCGTCGCACTGGAAAAATCGCATCCGCACTGATGAAGCGTAGGAGCCGCAGTCTTCCTCGACCCGGCTGTCATTGCGTCGTTAGTTGGGCGACGGCTCGTGCAGCCCATCGATCACGAAAACCTCCATTGTCCCTTTCGCGGGACGCAATCTGAGACCGAGCTGTTCCTTGAGAACGGTGAAGAGCGAAGGCAATGCAGAGTCAGACGTCACTTGCGACGCCCATTCGAGTTGAAAGCTGAACCTGCCGGGTATGCCAGTATGATCTTCGACGGGGCGTCCGGCCTGACGCGTCAGAGCTGCAGCGATATCGCTCATCGACATACCTGAGGCTTTCATCGTTGCGCGGACTCCGCTGGAGTTGGTGCTCATCTCGGGTGGGGAGCCGGAGGTGTCTGATCGAAGGGCAGGGCCCAGCTTTGCAGTCTTCTCCTGCTCCAGCCAGTAGACGGCGCCCTCCTTTTGCTCGCGATGATACTTGAGCTGGAATCGGCCTTCCAGAAGAGAGAGAAGGAATTCTTGAAATTGCTGAGGGGTCGCGATTTCTGCGTGATCGGCCGTAGTGGCATTTATATCAAACTTGCGATCGATCCAGCCGGGTGCCCCGAGGATGCGGGAGTCATCCGTCATAAGCGCCACGCGAAGGAGTGTGCGGACACTGGTCGCGGTGGCAACGAAGCGGCCGCCGGGAAGCACGCGCCGATCGGATGGATCATCCAGGGTAACCGGTTGGTGGGGACGGATGGAGGCGACCTCCACCCGCAGCGGAACATGAGTGTCCGGTGACTGCGAGATACCCATTAAGACGGGTGAGGCGACGGTGGCGAGTAGAAGGGCCAAGGAACGGCCGCTCCACACGGAACTTGTCCGGGAGCTCATGCTGCAAGGTACGGCAGCACGATGGCGAAGGTTCCGTATCCTTGCGACGGGACCATTCGTCAGCAGACTCGATGAAGCGCAGACAAACGGAAGCTTCTGCAGGTAACACGGGCTGATCCCGGTGAACGCACTCCGCCCTTCGCGGGTAAGCTGCTCAATTTACTAATAGATGTGCGAATAGGAGGAGCTGGATACGTGGCCTACGAGCTGCCCAACTGTGGCCAGCAGCGGGTCAGGGGCGTCGAGGGCCTTCTGCACGTCCCGTAATACGGGGGAAGCATCACGCGCCGCGTTGTAACGGATCAGGGCGAGCTCCTTCACATTAGGCCAGCGGAGCCTGGCGTGGGCGATGGCGCTCTCACATTCCTTTTGAGTAAGCGTATAGCAGAGAACAAGCAGGTTGATCGGCGGCGTGAGCGCGACGCGGTTCAGGGCCGAAAGGTACCGGACACTGAGCGCACGATAACCGCAGCTTTGCAGGACCCATTTACGGGATTCAAGCAAACGCGTGTCATGACCATACATGAGCACCGAAATCTGGTTGGATTTCATGGGTCCCTCCGGTGATTTGGCGTGCTGGATACTGAGGCAAGCTACGTGCACCTGCACATGGCTGTCTGCTAGCCAGCAGACAAAAGGGCCGAATTACCAGAATCATCATACTCCCCTGGAGTATGCACTTGCATGAAAGGCATGCGTGACTGTCTGTTGGAGAGGATGGCCCGTTTTGAGTGCCTGTCGAGCAGTTGGGATCGGCCGTGCCAAATCGCCAAGCAGTGATGGCCAATTGCGATGGGTGCTCGTTGGGAACGATCGGGAATGGTGCGCTGATTTTTACCGGCAAATTGGGAACCCGATAACAGGGACTAGCGTAGGATTCCTTATCGGGCCAATAGCTTAGATAGCGGAGACTGCCAAATGAAGCGAAACATGGCATGGACATGGGTGGCATTGATTGCGCTTGTGACAGGAGTCGCAGGTGCTCAGGACCTGGCTGGCAACTGGCAGGGAACGCTGCAGGCGGGAAATGGCGTCCGGGTGGTGCTTAAGGTTTCGAAGGCCGCGGACGGAGTCCTGAAGGGACAGCTCTACAACGTTGATCAGCCGAGCGCACCGATTGCGGTCACGGACATTGCAGTCAGAGGAGCGGACGTGACCTTCGCCGTCAAGCCGATGGAGATGACTTATTCGGGCAGTATGAGTACCGACCACAACTCAATTACGGGCAAGCTCACTCAGGGCGGCCAACCGCATGAGCTGAATCTAACGCATGTGTCCGACGAGAATATGTGGCCCATTCCTGAGGCCCCGAAGCCAATGGCTGCGGATGCTAAGCCAAAGTTCGATGTGGTCACCGTAAAGCCAAGCGTTCCAAATGCTCCCGGGAAGCTGTTTACCATGCGAGGCCGGCACATTCTCACGATCAACACCACTGTGGACGACATGATCTCGATGGCATATGGAGTCCACGTGAAGCAGATCATTGGAGCGCCGGACTGGTTCGCCTCGGAGAAGTTCGATGTCGATGGCGTTCCGGATGTGGAAGGCCAGCCCAATTCCGAGCAGTTCAAGCTGCTGATCCAGGATGTGTTGACCCAACGGTTTGGCGTCAAGTTCCATCATGACAAGCGTGAGCTTCCGGTTTACGTCCTGACGGTGGCGAAAGGTGGCCCCAAGATGAACGTGACGGCGAACAAACCAAGCGATCCGAGGAATTTCCTATTTCGTGGGTTGGGCAAGCTGATGGTCACCAACAGCACCATGGAGGATGTCTGCCACGGTTTTCAGGGAGCTGTGATGGACCGCCCCGTTGTGGATCACACCGAACTTACGGAGCGCTATGACTTCAACCTGAATTGGACACCGGATCAGTCGCAATTTACCCAAATGGGAGCGCCCATTCCGCCGCCAACCGAAGATCCGAATGCTCCGCCCAGCTTGTACACCGCCCTCCAGGAGCAGTTGGGATTGAAGCTGGAGCCGGCGAAGGCCCAAGCGGATGTGATGGTCATCGATCATGCCGAGAAGCCCTCGGCAAATTAGGGCACGGAAGACTGCAGCATTGCCTATCGGGCCCCTGAGCTTATAGCGGAGACTGCCAAATGAAGCGAAGCATGGCGTGGAAATGGATGGTGTTAATTGCGCTTGTGACAGGAGTCGCGGGTGCTCAGGACTTGGCTGGCAACTGGCAGGGAACGCTGCAGACGGGCGGCAATGGTCTGCGAATCGTCATTAAAGTGACGAAGGATGACGGTAAATACAAGGGCACACTCTACAGCGTGGACCAGGGTGGTGCAGCGATCGCGATGTCCAGCGTCGCTCAGGATGACAAAAGCATTCAGTTCGCCGTCAAGACGCTGGACCTGAGCTACGTTGGAACACTTAGCCCGAATGGTGAGGCAATCACGGGCAAGGCGACGCAAAACGGGCAGACGCACCAGCTCGATCTGCAGCATGTATCGGAGGAGAACACCTGGGCCATCCCGGCTGCTCCGAAGCCTATGGCGCCCGATGCAAAGCCGAAGTTTGATGTCGCGACGATCAAACCGGGCCAGCCGAACCAGCCCGGTAAGAATATTGGGTTCCAAGGCCGCGAGTTCAAGACGAGAAATTTCAACGTGAACGATCTCATTGCCTTGGCCTACGGATTGCACGCCAAGCAGATTATCGGTGCTCCCGACTGGTTCAACGCGCAATTATTCGATATCACCGGAGTGCCTGACGTCCAGGGTGTACCGAGCATGCCGCAAATGGGCATGTTAATGGAGAACCTCTTGACCGACCGGTTCGGGCTGAAATTTCACTATGAGAAACGTGAGCTTCCAGTCTTTGCTTTGACGGTTGCGAAGGGCGGCCCGAAGATGGCGGTGAGTTCCGCGAGCCCGGATGCGGGTATCGGATTTGGCTTTCGCCGCCTTGGCGACCTCATCGTGCGCAACATGACAATGTCGGATTTCACGAAGTGGATGCAGGGAAGCGTGACCGATCGGCCTATTGTGGATCAGACAGGATTGAAGGATCGTTATGACTTCACCCTGAAATGGACTCCTGATGATTCGCAGTTTGCTGCGTTCCGCAGCACAGGCGCGATTCCAACGGTCAATCCAGAAGACCCGAATGCACCTCCAAGCCTGTACACCGCTGTCCAGGAGCAACTTGGACTCAAGCTGGATCCAGTCAAGGCACAGGACGAGGTGATGGTGATCGATCACGTCCAGAAGCCATCGGATAACTAGGTCGAGAATCCAATAGACTGCATCGAATTGGCCTATGCGATCGCGATAGCGCATTCGTTTGTGCAAGGGCGGTATGCTGGTCGAAGAGTCGCGAGGGGTGATGGATGCGCGTTGGGCTGATCACGCGGGAGTATCCGCCGGAAGTATATGGCGGCGCGGGAGTGCACGTTGAGTATTTGAGTCGTGAATTGGCGAAGCTGATTGAGGTAGAGGTCCATTGCTGGGGAACCCAGCATGTGGACCAAGGCAATCTGCACGTCCGCGGCGAATTGCCTCCGCCAGAGATTACCGACGGGACCAAAGAGAAGTTCAAAACAGCAGTCGACGCGCTGGCACTCAATCTGCAGCAGATGAAGGAACTGGGCTCTATCGACGTCGTGCATACGCATACGTGGTATGCATCGATGGCTGGTTTCCTGGCCAAGAAGCTGTATGGTATTCCTCTAGTCCTGACAACCCACTCTTTGGAGCCGCTGCGCGCCTGGAAAGCCGAACAGCTGGGGTCTGGATATGCGATGAGCTCATGGATGGAGCGCACTGCGATCCTGGACGCGGACGCTGTGGTGGCTGTGTCGAACGGGACGAAGGCGGACATCCTCAGGGCTTACCCGGAAGTGGATCCTGCCAGAGTGCACGTCATCTACAACGGCATCGATTTGAATGAGTACAAGTACACGCCGGAGACGGAGGCGCTGGACAAGTACGGGGTGGATAAGACCAAGCCGTACGTGCTCTTCGTGGGGCGGATTACGCGACAGAAAGGTGTTACCCATCTGGTGGATGCGGTGCGCTATCTGCCCGCGGGAACGCAGGTCGTGTTGTGCGCGGGTGCGCCGGACACTCCGGAGATTGCCGCCGAGATGCGGGAGAAGGTGGAGGCGCTGCGGTGCGAGACTCCTGGCAGTCACGAGGTGGGTGATACCAAGGCTCCTCATGCCCAAATGACAAAGGACGGCGGGCAGGCATTTGCGACGGGCGACCCTACTGGGCGAGGGCACAACCTGGTATGGATCGAGCAAATGGTGACCAAGCAGGAGGCCATTCAGCTTTACTCGAATTGCACCGTGTTCTGTTGCCCCTCTGTGTACGAGCCTTTCGGAATCATCAACCTGGAGGCCATGGCGTGCGGTGCTCCGGTCGTCGCGAGCGCAGTCGGCGGCATCCTGGAGGTCGTGGTTGAGGGGGAGACCGGATACCTGGTGCCGTTCGATGCGGATGAGGCCACCGGGTTTCCGAGCAAACCCGATAAGTTCGCGCGGGACCTAGCGGATAAGATCAAGAACCTGATGGCAGATCCGGACCTATGTACCCGTTTTGGCCAAGCGGGACGGAAGCGAGTGGAAGAGAAGTTTGGCTGGCCAGCGATTGCCAAGCGTACGGCGGAGCTATACGACAGGCTGGTCAAGCACAGGATACGCTGAGCTGAAGTTGCCGCTCCGTTGCTCTCCAACTTAGCGTCGATCCCGGCGCTGCGATCAATTTCCGGTTTGTGCGTTGAGCTGAGCCAGCGCGCTGCGCGCAAGTGCATCTCCCGGATTTCTTTGCAAGAGTTGTTTGTAAGTGGAGATTGCATCCTTTCTATCGCCCGAGCGCAAATAGGCGGCGGCCAGTGTTGTGATGACCCAGTTGGAAGAAGGATTTTCGTGTGCGCCTAGTTTGGCGACCGCGAGGGCTTCGACAGGATGGTCCTCATACATCAATGCCCAGGCCCACGATGTCAGGTCATCAGAAGACAATTTCAACTCAGGATGATCCTTCTTCGTTGAAGCATACAAGTCCGGCAGCTGATCGAACCCAGCCTTTCCCACTTCCTGGCGGAATGAGGTCTGATCAAATGGCTTTGCCGACGCAGACTGGAACGCAACGCTGAGGAGATGTGCGGGGAGGCCAACGTTCGAAGGCGCCGACTTCAAAAATTTCAACGCTGTCTGGTTCTGTTGCAGGTAGGCGTCCAGGAATTCGCGAATGTAGCGAGCCATCCACGCGTAGCTTTCAAGACCATCCCCGCGCGTGTAATCGCCAAAGCGCAGCCGATCGAATTCGTTATCCCAGAAGTTACGGTTACGGAAAACCATGGAGCCAAACTCAGGGTGAATCATCTGCAGCATCTGGACCGTGATCAGATCTCCCCCTGTCCAATGGTTCAGCACGCTTGGACCAGCCGCGGTGGCATAGGCCTCTTCCAGATGAGCCTGGTCTTCTATGGTGTCCTGAGATTTCACGTACAGCAGTGGGATCGTCATTTGTGAGGGATCGATACCCGCCGCCTTAACCAGACCCGGCCAGTAGCGAATGCTGCCGTCAAGGTCGGCAAGGGCTTGAATGCGGTTGTCGTTGGCGGCGGCAATCAGATTCGACAGACCGCCCCAACTCCAGCCGACGACGGCGATGTGGCTGGAGTCCGCATCCGCAAGCGTCCGCGCATAGCCAATCAGGAACGAAATGTCCCGCGCTTGAGCATCCACGCCGGCGAGGTCATGTGTGGAGTCGTGATGGACTCCCATACCGGGACTGGCAATCACCAGATACCCAAAACTGGCTAGGTATTCACAAAGATCAGCGTTTTCCCATGCATTGGAGCTGAAGCTCGGAGCATAGATCACGACTGGAAATCGTTTCGCAACCTGCGGAGCGTCGCGTGTCGCTGCCAGAGGATCGGAATACGTGGGCCGGATTCCGGAAGTGAAATAATCGGCCGGATCGTCAAAGCCCTCGGGATGGCCAAAGCTTGCCTCGGTTCGCCCCAGCGCAACATAATCGCCCACCGTCATATGCTGGGCTCGGTTGCTTTGGGCCGGATACCAGATCAGTGTCTGGATGGGACGAGCGCGCTCCCCTTGAATTGGCCTTCCCAGCGTGTCAACGGGTCCGGCGAAGGTGCGGGAGTAGTCGTATTGTTCTACGAGACTGAATCCCACGGCATAAGGGCCGAATGGCGCGCGGATCGCGAAGGAGTATGGAGTTTCTGCTCCGGCCGGGAAGGGGACTATCCCTGCTGCCAAAAGCCCGGGGATGAAGATGGCGCGAATTAAGCTTGAAGAGATCGGTCGAGCCAAAGCCATGAAGCGCACTCTGAGGTCGGATCGACTTCTGTTCTGACTTTTCACAACTTCCTTCACGCATTTCTCCTTTGCAATTCGGCTGAGATGTTGCACACGGCTGCTTTCACCGGTTTAGGAACCGGCGCCTGTAACGTGCACGTAAGATCACACCTACGGAATTGGCTATGACCATATGCCCCTGGTCATGCATCGCGAGGCGCGCTACTTCTGGCCGGCTCCGCCTTCCGCTCTGCCCATCGCTCCACCCGCCCTTCCTGCTGCGCCGCCCGCCCTGCCCAGTGCCCCGCCCGCTCTACCCAGGTCATCCAGGGAGATATTGCCCGTCATCTGGATGAACGTCACCTCCTTCGGCTGGGTCGTGATGATCACCGTCTCCCGTGTCTGGTGATCGGCCGCCAGACGGGAGCAGATGTCTGTTGACTCATTCTTCTCACGGACCCGCACGGGGCACTTCCACGAGCCGTCCTCCAGCTTGTTGCGGTAGATATCGATGTCTTCCATCTTGTACATACCTGGTTTGTCATAGGTATAGGAGCGGATCACCATCCTCTTTACCTTCTTCGCGAGCTCGCCGGTGTTATTTTTTGCCCCGACCATTCCCATGCTGTCTGGGTCCAGATTGATCTCGGTTGATCCGGAGGCGCCCTGTGCGAACTTTTCGGTTCCGGCGAAGAGATTGTCGGAGGACGAGCTGTTCGTATTCCCCTTCACCGGCACGTCAGCCGTCTTCACTTGCGCATAGGCAAGAGAGTCGGTAGAGAGCTGCATGAGCACGGACGGCGGCATGACGGCAAGTACGGAAGGCTGCGATGCGCCAGGGAGGAGTGCTGCGGTGAATACGACGGAAACAAGTGCGTTGATCATAAATTTCTCCGGTTCTTAGCAATGGCGACTACTGCTGGAAGGGAACTCCGGCCCGAGAGAGTTGCTGGCGCACGTGATCGAGGGTGCGGTCGGTCACTTGCAGGGCAGCTTCGAATTGTCTTTGCGCTTCTTCTGCTTTGTGACGCTGTTCCATGCGGTGATTCTCTTCAGTGACGATGCCCGCCAGCAGCATGGCTGCTATGGCGCTGCCTGCCCACAGTCGAGAACGCAGACCCGGAAAGGCGAAAATGCGGGGACGTGAGCTCTCAGCAAGCGCTTGCTTCGGCGGTCTGTCGAGTCCTTCGCTCTGGCGCGCACGGGCGAGCACACGGTCGGCGAATCCGGCGGGAGGATCGACGGGCCGGAGCGAATTACGAAGCTGATATTCAAACTCAGAGAACTCCGGACTCAGCGGCTCGGCCGGCTTCGGGTTAGTGTCATACGGGTTCACGGAAATACTCCTTCATAGTCACTGCGGCTTTTCGTCGTAGCAGCGTCAATCCGCGGTGCAGCTGGCTTTTGACCGAAGCCGCCGATTGTCCGAGCACCGCCGCGATCTCCTCAGGCAGCATATCTTCCTGATATCGGAGCAGGACGGCCGCGCGCAGTCCTTCGGGGAGCGTGCGCAGCAGGCTTTCCAGGCGCGCCTCGGTACTCACATGCGTGACAGGGTCGAACGGGGGTGAATGATCCTGCTCCATCCATTCGTCTGCCAAGGATTCCGGCCGCTTGGATCTGCGGCGCAAAGCGTCGATGGCCCGGTGCTTCGCCGTCCGCCGAAGCCAGAAGCGGATGTGATCCTCGCTTTCGAGCCGTTCGCTGGAACGATAGAGCTCCAGGAAAACATCTTGGGCGACCTCTTCGGCGGTTTCATAGTCGCCGAGCAGACGCAGCGCCAGCGAGAAGACCATGCGCTGGTGAGATTGGATCAGACTCCGAAACTGCGTCTCCGGGATCGCCATACGTGCTCTCACATTGCCTATACGCTTCGGCCGCGATCTCCGGTTGCAAAAAGTTGGCGATTGATTCACGGCCAGCTTCAGAGACCCATTCGGCCCTCTTCTTCGTCAGCATTCTGGCCTGCTGTCCCCAGCTTTTCAGCGATCGATTTGGCCTGAGTGAATAGCAGCAGGTAATCAGGGCCGCCGGCCTTGGAATCGGTCCCGCTCATATTGAAGCCGCCGAAGGGATGCGCCCCAACCATAGCCCCCGTGCACTTCCGGTTGAAGTACAGATTGCCGACGTGGAACTCCTCGGCCGCTCGGCTCAGCTTCTCCCGCGATCGGGAATAGAGCGAGCCGGTGAGTCCGTACTCGGTGTTGTTGGCTATGGCCAGCGCCTCATCAAAGCTGCGGGATTTAATGACGGCAAGCACCGGCCCAAAGATCTCCTCGAGTGCAATACGCGCGCTAGGAGCAACGTCCGCAATCACCGTGGGAGCTATGTAGTATCCGGAATCCGCATTTGGAATCGCGTGACCTCCGGTGAGCAGGCGGCCTTCGCTTTTTCCAATTTCGATGTAGTTCAAGATCGATTGGAAGGCAGCCTCGTTGATCACCGGCCCGACGCTGAAGTTTTCGGCGGGATCGCCCTGGCGCAGCTCCGCGGTGCGCTGCTGAAGCCGCTCGCAGAAGAGATCGTAGACAGACTCATGCGCGATGACACGAGAGCATGCGGAACACTTCTGGCCGTTGAATCCGAATGCCGACGCGACCACGCCTTCTACGGCTGAGTCGAGATCGCAGTCCGGCTCGACTACGATGGAATCCTTTCCGCCCATCTCCAGGATGGTGCGCTTGATGAAGTGCTGACCTAGTGCGGTCCGGGCGGCGGACTCGTGAATCTCGAGGCCCACCGCCTTGGATCCGGTGAAGGCGATAAAGCGGGTTTGTGGATGAGCCACCAATGCGCTGCCGAACTTCGAGCCTGCTCCAGGGCAGAAATTCACAACACCGTCAGGAAGCCCGGCTTGCTCAAGGATCGAAAAGAAGATTGCAGCAATGGTAGGGGCATCGCCCGAAGGCTTCAGGATGACCGTATTGCCGCTGACGATCGCAGCGGCCGTCATGCCGGCCATAATGGCCAGCGGAAAGTTCCACGGCGGGATCACGGCGCCGACGCCGAGCGGAATGTAACGCAGAACGTTGCGCTCCCCGGGAAGCTGGATGGGAGTGGCAGCACCATGGAGCCGGAGAGCCTCGCGACCATAAAACTCGAGGAAATCTATGGTCTCGCCTACGTCGGCGTCCGCCTCTACCCAGTTTTTCCCGACTTCATATGTCAGCCATGCACAAAGCTCAAATTTGCGCTCGCGGATGATGTGCGCGGCGCGGAAGAGGGTTTCAGCGCGCTCGGGCAGGCTGCGGCGCGACCATGACGTGAACGCCTGCTGAGCAGCCGACATGGCGAGTTCGACGTGCTCGGCGACCGCCATCTGATGCACGCCGACCACCTCGCGGGGCCGGGCTGGATTGATGGAGATAATTTTGCCCTCGGTCTTGATACGCCGGCCGCCGATTACCAGGTCATACTCGTGCCCCAAGCGTGACCTAACCTCCCGAAGCGCATTCTCCATTGCTTGGCGGGTCTCAAGCCTGCTGAAGTCCACGAACGGCTCGTTGGTGAAGCTGGGGCGGCGGCCTTGATGCGGAGCGGCGGGGATCATGGCGCCATTTTAACCGTGGGCAACGAGGGCGACTGCACCTCGCCGTTTAGATAGCTCCGGATGCTCGCGGCGGTCGTGGCGTTTACGACGGCCCTGAGGGCATCCGGCGAGGCGTTACGCAGCGCGCGGATGCTGCCGAAATGCTCGAGAAGCCGTTGCCGGGTGCGTGGGCCGACGCCAGGAATTCCATCTAACTCGGATTCACGGTCGCGCATCTCGCGGCGTTTGCGGTGGTAACTCACAGCGAATCGATGCGACTCGTCCCGGATCTTCTGAATCAGGTGCAGCACGGGCGAGCGGCGCTCCAGCACAATCGGCTCCGATTCCTGGCCATAGACATAGACAATCTCCTCCCGCTTTGCAATGGAGGCGAGGGCCGGCGCACCGGGTACACCGGGCTGAATACCAAGCTCCGCCAGAGCATCCGCGGCGGCATGCAGCTGTCCCAAACCGCCGTCGATTAGGATGAGCGATGGAAAAGACTTGCCTTCCGCCGCTTTCTCCAGAGACTCGGCCTCCTTCAATCGCTTATAGCGTCGGTGGATGATCTCGCGCATGGAAGCAAAGTCGTCGACCCCGGTGACCGATTTCACCTGAAACTTCCGGTAGTCCGACTTCTTCATCGCGCCGTCTTCCCAAACCACCAGCGAGGCGACGGTCTCCGCGCCTTGGATGTGAGAGATATCGAAGCACTCGATACGGCGTGGAGGGTCTTCGAGCGTGAGCGCATCCTGCAGCGCCTCCTGAATCGCCTTCATCCCGGGCTGCAGAACACGGAAACGCTGATCGTACGATTGCCGGGCATTCTGGCAGACGAGATCCACTAGAGATCGCTTCTCTCCGCGTTGGGGTGCAGCAATCTCCACTTTTCTTCCCAAACGGTCGCTGAGAACGCCGGAAAGAAGTGAACGGTCGGGAAAGTCTACCGGCACATACACGGCACGGGGCACATACGGCTGATCCAGATAAAGCTGCTTCAGCAGCGAGGAAAAGAATGTCGCAGGCGAAAAGCTGGAGCCAGTCGAGCTTTGGTCTTGATCCGGCCCCGGCAGAGACGCCTCCTCCGGCCCTGGTTCTGGACCGGGAGAGCTCGTTTCGACAGCGTCCGCTTCCGCATCCTCATTGAGGTTTGCATCGAGCAACTCTGGCAGGTCTTCCCAAAAAAAATCGCGGCGATCGACGATCTTGCCGGCTCGCATATGAAACAGGTTGACGGCGAGCATGCCCTGTTCATAGTGGAAGCCGAAGACGTCTGCGTCTTGATTTTCGGCGCTGGCAATGCGCTGCTTATCCTGCATCTGGTGGACGGTGACGATCTGGTCGCGAAGACGCGCGGCGAGCTCATATTGCTCCGCCTGGGCGGCCTGCTGCATGCGCTCCGTCAGCCGGTCTTCGAGCTCGCTTGGCTTGCCGTCCAGAAACAGCTGCACATCCCGGATTGTCTGCCGATAATTCTCAGGTGTGGTCAGGCCTTCAACGCAGGGACCTAAGCACCGCTTAATGTAGTACTGCAGGCACGGCCGGGGATGATAGCGCGAGAGATCCACTTTGCAGCTCGGGATGAGGAAGCTGCGATGGATCAGATCGACCAGCCGGTGGGCGAGGTTACCGGGGAAGAAGGGGCCAAAATAGGCGGAGCCGTCTTTGCGCAGGCGCCGGGTCACGAACACCTTAGGATGACGGTCGGAAAGGGTCAGCTTGATGTAAGGGTAGGTTTTGTCGTCGCGGAGCAGGATATTGAAGCGCGGCTTGCGTTGCTTGATCAGGTTGTTTTCCAGGGCAAGAGCTTCATGTTCATTTGCGACGGTAATGTAGTCGACATCCACTGCCTCGCGCATCAGGGATCCCGTCTTGGCGTTGGCCTGAGAGGCTTCCAGAAAGTACGAGCGGACACGCGCACGAAGGTTCTTCGCCTTACCGACGTAGATAACCTCACCCTCGGCATTCTTGTAGAGATAGCAGCCCGGAAGGGTGGGGATGGTGCGGATTTTCTGCTGAAGGTCCATCGATGCGAATCTCTAGTTTAGATGGGCCTGGAGGTGGGAGGACTCGGACGTGAAACCCACGGCTATCAGTCAACTACGCAGTAAGTTTGACGTTAACCGAGCAAAAGTTACGGAGCTGTAGGTTAGACGGGACCTCAGCTCGTGGGCGTAAGCCTCGCGGAATGAGATACTTAAGATCGTTGCTGGATTGGCACGGAGATTGCTACTAGGTATAGTGCCAAAGTGATGGCAGCAAACCTTGCCCAGGAGATGTCGGCCATGAATGTCGATACCAAAGTACGGAGCACCAATATGGTTCCCTCTATAAAGATGTACGGCCCGGCCGTACTCGCCAGTGCGCTCGCGCTAACAATGACCATCGGCTGCTCGACCAAGAATTACGTTCGGTCGCAGACGGGTCCGTTGATTCAGCAGACCAACGATCTGGACGTCAAAACAGCGCAGGATCATCGCGATATCACAGATACCGACCGCCGCGCCCAGGCCGGAATTGCGAAGGCCCAAGATGCGGCAAGTCAAGCCGATCAACATGCCCAGGCGGCAGGTCAATCGGCAGAGCAGGCCAACGGTGCCGCGCAGGAAGCAGTCAATCGCGTGGACACATTGCAGGGCGTAATCGCCAATCTGGATCAGTACAAGCCGATCTCGGATATTAGCGTCACGTTCGGCTTTGACAAGTCGGTGCTGACCAAGGCTGACAAGGAGCAGCTGGATCAGTTCGCGGCAAACCTGCAGAGCGCCCGTGGCTACATCCTTGCGGTCACCGGTGGAACGGATTCGGTGGGTGACGCTCAGTACAACTACCAGCTCAGCAATCGTCGCGCAGATGCCGTCGTAAATTATCTTGAGACGAAGTACAGCATCGCTCCGCATCGGTTCTACCTGATCGGAATCGGAAAGGATGATCCCGCGGCCGATAACAAGACCGCTGAGGGTCGTGCGAAGAACCGGCGAGTCGAGATCAAGCTAATGTCGAACATGGCGCAAGGTTCGGGCGCAGCTGCCAGCTCAGCGCAACCGACAAGTCCGCAAGCTGCTTCATCGGGTGGTGAATAATCCTGGGCTAAAGGTAATCTAGCCCGATGAAGTTGAGCGCGCTCGGTCATGCCGGGCGCGTCTCTTTTTAAGCCAGTTGAACCAACGGGTAGACTGAGTTCATGGGTCCATCGAAAGAGCCGATAGAAAGCGTGGCCGTGGCTGCACTGGCGGAATCAGTCGTAATCATGGCGCAGCTTCGCGGTCCGGAAGGCTGTCCCTGGGACCGCGAACAGACCTTCGACACCATCAAGAAATACACGCTCGAGGAGACCTACGAGGTCTTCGATGCGATTGAGCGCCGGGCTTGGCCCGATTTGAGGGATGAGTTGGGCGATCTGCTACTGCAAGTCCTCTTCTACTCGCAAATGGCTAAAGAAGCGGGCTATTTCGATATTGGGGACGTAGCGGAAAATCTGAATGCAAAGCTGATCCGGCGACATCCGCATGTTTTTCCTGTCAATGGCAGACTGGAGCAGGCTGCGGACAGCGGCGCCGTGCTGCGCAACTGGGAAGAGATCAAACAGGCGGAAAAGTTGCAAGCTCGGAGGGACGAGCAAAGCCGGCTGGAAACCTCCTCTGGCCTCGATGCAGTGCCCCGGTCAATGCCGGCACTCATGGAGGCAGCCAAGCTGGGTTCGAAGGCCGCCAAAGTCGGGTTCGATTGGCCTGATGTCACAGGAATTCTGGCCAAAGTGGAAGAGGAGACAGAGGAGCTTCGGCTGGAACTGGCTGCTCCGCAAGCCGCGGACCGAAAGAAAGTGGAAGAAGAACTGGGCGACCTGATGTTTTCCATGGTCCACCTGGCGCGCCACCTGAAGCTCGATCCCGAAGGCGTACTCCGGAACGCAAACGCGAAATTCCGGCAACGATTCCGGGCGATGGAAGCTCGGTCGGGCGGTTTCGAGGAACTACGCAAGCTGAGTGCCGAGCAACTGGAAGAACTGTGGAACGAGGCGAAAAAGGCGAACCATGGAGAAGTGCAATCGTGAGTGCCTCCGACACTGTCCCGGGGGAGATCCGGATTGCCGAGGTCACGGATCTGAGGGATTTTGAGCAATGCGTTGCCGTACAGGTTGAAGTCTGGGGCTACAGCGATGGGGACGTAATCCCAAAGCGCGTCTTTGTGGTGGCACGGGCAATCGGTGGGCAGGTAATTGGAGCATTCGACGAGGATCGGCTCGTGGGGTTTGCGATGTCGCTACCGGGCTACCGGGATGGCGAACCCTATCTCCACTCTCACATGCTCGCGGTACTGCCGGCTTACCAGAACTCGGGCCTCGGCAGGCGCCTTAAGCTAGCCCAGCGGGAGGAGGCGCTGCAACGTGGCATCGGTCGCATGGAATGGACCTTCGATCCCCTCGAGATCAAGAATGCGCACCTCAATATCGCGCGCCTTGGTGCTATCGCGAGGAGGTACCTTCCAGACTTCTACGGGCCTTCCACTTCGCCTCTGCAGGGAAACCTTCCCACCGACCGGCTGATCGCCGAGTGGTGGCTCCGATCCACTCGTGTAGAGCGGCTTCTCGGGGGCAATGTGAATGGAAATCCACCGCAAGATGCTGAAGCCGGTGGAAAACCTGTGGAACGCATCCAAGTTTCAGAGGCTGTGTACGATTGGAAAGGCAATCCCGATCAGCGTAGTCTGGCCTTGTCGCTCCAAACGAGGAACCGATTGGCTCTGCAGGACGCATTCAAGCGCGGATTTGCTGTAACCGGCTACGAGCGTACCGCGCAGGGTGACGGCTGCTTTGTGCTGACCCCCCTCTCCAGTGCAGAGTTTGGCCGAGGAACTGAATAGACGCTCAGGACAGGACGAACCCATGCTGACTATCGATGCGATCCGTTTGCGCGAGATCAATATGCCTCTCGCGTTCCCGTTTGAGACAAGCTTTGGCCTCACGACGATGCGGCGTGTGCTGCTGGTGGAACTTGAGGCTGAAGGGCTCACCTCATGGGGAGAGTGCGTCGCCGGCGAGCATCCGTATTACTCGGACGAGTGTATTGACACGGCGTGGCTGATTACAGAAAAAGAGCTTGCGCCTCGGCTCCTTGGGCAGGAGCTCTTAGGAGGCGGGAGTGTACCCGGGCTCCTGAAGCAGGTTCGCGGCCATCGGATGGCCAAGGCCGCGCTGGAAAATGCCGTGTGGGATCTGGAGGCGCAGCAGAAACGCGTATCCCTCGCACAGCTTCTGGGAGGCACGCGAGATCGCATTCCCTGCGGCGTCTCCATCGGAATTCAGCCGTCGTCGGCGGCCCTGATGGACAAGATCGCCGAGGCCCTGGAAGCCGGGTACCAGCGCATTAAACTAAAGTGCAAACCAGGCTGGGACACAAAAATTTTCGAAGAAGTGCGCAATCGCTGGCCGCACATCCGGCTGAGCTGCGATGCAAACTCTGCTTATCGTGTAGTGGATATCGAGCGCATCACGGGCTGGGACCAGTTCGATCTTATGATGATCGAGCAGCCGCTTTGGTACGACGACTTCTATTTCCATTCGATGCTACAGAAGCGGATGGAGACGCCCATCTGTCTGGATGAGTCCATTCGCAACCGCCGGGATGCTCTGGCGGCCATCGATATGGAGTCGTGCCGCGTGATCAACATCAAAGTAGGGCGCGTCGGCGGATTCTCTGAAGCAATCGCTGTCCACAACGCGGCGGACGAGCGCGGAGTTCCGGTCTGGTGCGGTGGGATGCTGGAAACGGGGATCGGAAGAGCGCACAACATAGCGCTCTCCTCGCTTTCGAACTTCTCTCTGCCTGGAGATGTCTCCGCGTCCAGCCGCTACTGGGCGGAAGACATCATTGAGCCCGAAGTCACGGTTAGCTTACAAGGCGAAATCGTCGTTCCAACTGGCGCGGGATCCGGCTTCGAGGTCCGGCGCGACCGGGTTGAGAAGCTGACGGTGCGGCAATCGACGGTTCGTGCCGCTGCCCAGGTGATGGCCTGAGAGCGTCTTTCTCACACAATTGGAAGTTTGATCTCCATCGAAATGTGGATTGATCCCCTCTGTAATTCACAATTTCATAGACGTGTCAACTAATAAGTACATCGCTTGTCAAGCACTCCGAAATTTATTCGGCTGATTCGACAGCACTTGTCGTCCAACCGCCTCCCAGCTACAACTTTGGTCCCAAAGTTGCAACCCCGACGGGAATCTTGAACGGGCCGCGAGCGCGATGTGGTGGCTCTGTTCGTCCGGGGAGAACAACGACAATGAAGACCGCGCGAATCCTGTTCAGCCTGCCAATAATCTTTTCACTCTTATCGATCCACGCCTTTGGTCAGGCAACCAGCGGCGACTTGGTAGGAACGGTGAAAGATCCCAGTGGCGCGGTAGTCGCGAACGCCAGCGTAACGATCACGAACGAAGAAACCGGAGTAGTCACCAAAACGGAAACGAACGGCAGCGGCCTCTATCGCGCTTCGAATCTCCCTGCGGGAAGATACGACGTCTCTGCAAACGCTCCAGGCTTCCTTCCGTACAAGTTGCAAGGTGTCAACGTAGAGCTGAATAAGACGGTTACCAGCGACCTGAGCCTGAGCATCGGGGCCCGCACTACGGTAGAAGTCTCAGCCGAGGCAACTGCTGCCCTCGATACCACCAGTACGAACCTGACGACGACGTTCACCAATACTGAGGCCTCGGACCTCCCCACCGCATCTATCGGGGGAGCGACTGGCACTGGTCTTCAGAGCGGCGTTTTGAATCTATCCTTGCTCAGCCCAGGCGTTGCCTCCACCGGAGGTCTCGGCCTCGGAGTTGGTCCTTCGATTGGCGGGAATCGCCCTCGCAACAATAATTTCGAGATTGAAGGGATCGACAACAACAACAAGGCGGTCACCGGACCTCTTGTCTACATTGGGAACGATGCTATCGGAGGCGCCACTCTCATTGCTAACCAGTTTTCACCGGATTTCGGCCATTCGTCCGGCGGCCAGTTCAACTCCACCATAGTGTCGGGAACTAACACCTTCCACGGCAGGGTATTTGAGTATTTTCAGAATCGAAATTTGAACGCAGCCAGCGGAATTGCTGGCGGCAAGATCCCGAACCCCAAATATGACAATAACCGCTACGGTGGCCAGATAGGCGGCCCAATCCTCAGGGACAAACTCTTCTTCTTTACTGAGTTCGAGCGACAAACCCTTGGCCAGAACGTGAGCACCTACGTCTGCGTCCCAACTGCAGCCGGTATCGCAACTCTGAACAGCCTCACATCCAGCTACGGTTTCAGCCAGACCAATCTCCAGGAGTTTACGAAGGTAACGCCGCTTCCCAATTATCTTGGCGGGGCTCAGGTCAACGACGCTACGGACAATGCTTGCGGCACCGAGAAAAAAGGACCGCAGTACATCACCGTAACCAATGGCGGTGCGGCGAAGACGCAGATTCCCCTTGGCAATTACCTGATCAATGCCGGCGCGCCTCTGCTCTTTGATTCATTCATCAGCAGCGTCGATTACACAATCTCCAGCAAGGACTCTCTGCGCCTTCGCTACATTCACAACTGGGAATCCCAGACGGATAGCGGAGCGAACTCAGGCGAGACTCTGCTGCCGGTCTTTTACACCCAGGAGCCCTTCAAGTGGCACCTGTTCGCCTTATCTGAGTACCACCTCTTTACGGCTAACCTGACCAACGAATTCCGTATCGGGTTCAATCGCTACGAGAACACACTGACTGCGGGTAACTTCAAGTATCCCGGGCTGGATCAGTATCCGCAACTGACCTTCGACGAGCTTGGTACCTTGAACCTGGGCGCTGACCAGAATGCGCCTCAATTCACAATTCAGAATCTATATCAGGCAACGGATAACATCTCCTACATCAAGGGGAATCACACGTTCAAGATCGGCTTTGACGGGCGCAAGTACATTTCGCCCCAAGGCTTCACGCAGCGCGCTCGTGGAGATTACGAATACGCCGTAACCGATCAGTTCTTCCATGATCTCGCACCGGATCAGAATGGCTTCGCCGAGCGCTCGACTGGAAGTCAAACCTACTATGGCGACCAGACTGCACTATATGGCTACGCCAATGACACTTGGCGCGTACGCCCCACGTTCACCATTAATGTAGGTCTTCGTTACGAGTTCACCTCAGTACCTACTGGCGAGCGTGCTCAGGCGCTAAACAGCTTAGCATCAGTGCCGGGTCTAGTCGATTTTCATGCGCCCAAGCCAAGTTATACGGGGCTCGCACCACGTTTTGGCATCAACTGGGCTCCGAATGAGAAGACGGTAGTTAGGGCCGGTTTTGGACTCGCTTACGACGTGCTCTTCGACAACCTTGGTACGCTTTCGTTCCCGCCGCAGTACTCATCTACGCAGGATGTCGGAACTGGAAGCGCCCCTGGTTATCTTTCGCCTAACTTCCTGAAGAACGGCGGCCTGCCTCCGGGCACCGGCAGCGGCACCACCCAATTTTGCACGAAGGGCACCGGCCCGGGAACTACAGTGCCTTGCAACCCGGATATTGCGACCCAGCGGGCAAAGACATCCGCGTTGATTCCCGACCAGGTCCTGCCCTATTCCGAAACGTACACCCTCACCATTCAGCGCACGTTTTGGAGCAACTATACCGCTGAGATCGGTTACATCGGAACCCGCGGGATCCATCTTCCCACGCAGGATCAGATCAACATTCAACCGAAGGCGACTACGTCGAACCAGGTTCCCACGTATGTAAATGGCTCGACCGTACTGGTAAACGGCGGTCCAAATACAACGACCGTCGGCTCGATCGTTGCGCTGTCGAACATCGTACCGGCATGGAAGGCTGCGGGATTCACCAGTAAAATCACTTCTTACCAGCCGTACTCGCAATCCAACTACAACGGTCTAATAGCTAACCTCACCCGTCGATTCCAGAAGGGGTTGCAGCTGAACCTCTCCTATACTTGGTCCAAGACGATGGATGATGCGACCGCTGAGGTGTTCTCGACAGTTCTCACCCCGCGTCGCCAGCAGAACTCCCAATGCATCTCCTGTGACTACAGCCGTTCGGCACTGGATCGTACTCACCGCCTCACGCTCGAAGCTATCTATGATGTTCAGGCGTACAAGCACTCCGGCAACTTTCTTATGAAGAATCTTGTCGGGAACTGGATCATCGCCCCCATTTACACCTACGAGTCGCCTGAGTACGCGACCGTACTCTCGGGCGTGAATTCGAACCTGAACGGTGACAGTGGCGCCGCGATCGATCGCGCCATGGTCAATCCGAATGGCATTAAGGGAACCGCTACTGGGGTGGTTCCTCTTGTGAATCCGAGCCTACAAGCAAGCTGCGATCCGACTGCCACATCCGGCGCTGCATTTATCACTGGCGCTCATGCGGCGAATGGGGCGTATACCGTTTGTCAGGCGGACACCGTAGGATACTCGGCAGGTTCCTTGAATCCCACGACCTTCGCTTTCACCCCATCGAATGCTTATTATGTTCAAGCGGGCCTCGGCACGGTTCCTACAGCAAGCCGGAATACCCTGCCGATTCGTCCGATAGACAATGTTGATGTCGGCCTCTACAAGCGCATCACCTTCCATGAGCGGTATTCGATAGAAGCCGGTATTCAGGCATTCAACGTCCTTAATCACCCTCAATACCAGCCTGGCACTGTCGACAACGTCAATAACCCCAGCTTTACTTCGAGCTATAACTTCCAGACGGTAACTAACGCGTTCTTCAATCACCCAGAGAAGGAATTCCTCAACCAGGCTCGCAGCATGCAACTGACCGGCAAAATCACCTTCTAGAACTCACGGCCAATTGAGCAGAAGGCAGCTGCGGCGGCCTTCTGCTGTCTCCCTTCAATGTCAGCGTAGGTTGGCCCCTTTTGCCTCGGGACCCACTGCTGTGATGACTGCGATGGCCATAGCCACCAGAACCACCGTCCCTGAGAGCGCCATGTTGAGCGCGCCTCCGTTATGTCGATCCGCATACATCTGTTGAAAGATACTGTTCCGGGATGAGATCAGGTTGCCAAGTTGATACGCAAATCCAGGCAGCACGGCACGGACTGGGGCAGGGGAGAGCTCATTCAGGTGTGCCGGAATAATCCCCCAGGCGCCCTGAACCATGAACTGCATCAGGAAACCGCCGGCTGCGAGCATGACGGCTGTATGCGACCAGGCCCAGAGCGGCACCATCGGAATCGCAAGCAGCGACGCGGCGACGATGGTGGTGCGCCTGCCGAATCGTTCCGACAACGCGCCGCAACAGATACCGCCGGCCAGTGCTCCGAGATTCCCAATTGCCGCAATCAGGCCGATCAGCGATGGGCTCAGTCCATGATCGTGAAGGAAAGTGGGGTAGAGGTCCTGAGTGCCATGGGAGAACGCTGTAAACGCAGCCATGAGCAACACGAGAAACAAGAAGCGCAAGATGTAGCGGGGCATCTTACCCCATTCGACCTTCGCTTTATCCGACTTTCCCTGGCTCCGTGCGGCAATCCACGCCGGAGATTCCTCTACCCGCACGCGCAGGTAGAACGCGAGCAGTGCGGGTAGAGCTCCAATCATGAACATGACCCGCCAGTTGGTCATCATCCCGGAGCCATGCAGGTGGGGGAACAGAACTCCAAACAGCGCTGCAGCCAGGAGGTTTCCGATCACGTAGCCCTCCTGGAGTAAGCCCGAGAAAAAGCCTCGGTTCTCAGGCGGCAGAGTCTCCAGTGCCAGCGCGGCGCCCACGCCCCAGACACCTCCCATGGCGATACCGAACAATGCCCGGCAGATCAGAAAGCTGTGCAGAGTAGGCGCAAACGCTGACCCCAGTTCAAAAACGGAAAATGCAATCACGTTCGTCATCAACGTGCGCCGCCGCCCGTAAACCTCCGCCATGGCCCCAAACAAAAAGGCGCCCACCGGACGCATGACAAGCGTCCAGAAGATCGCCTCTTCCACTTCCTTGCGGCTGGAATGGAAGCTCACCGTAATTGCAGTGAGACAGAATGTGAGAAGGAAGAAGTCGAACGCATCCAGCGTCCAGCTCAGAAAGCACGCGGCAAAGGTCCTGCGTTGCTGCGCATTCAGCGTGCGGAAGTTGCCCACAAAAGCCATGGGCCGAATCGTACCATCCGCTAACCACAGGGTTGCCGGGAAGCTACATCTTCACGCGCAGAGGAGGCTCAGGGGCGTCAGCCGGAGGCAACATCCCATCCGTCTCCTGCACGTAATTCTTAAGCAGCTGGTGGTGCAGGCAGTAGAGAGCAAGCTCCAGCCGGTCCGAGACGCCGAGCTTGTCATACACTTTGCGCAGATAATTCTTGATGACCTGTTCTGTGGTTCCAATCTGATAGGCGATTTCTTTGTTGCGCATGCCGCGCGTAATACAGCTGATGATCGCCAGTTCCTTCTTGGAGAGTTTGGGCTGAAGGCGCGGGTTGGTGAGCGTAGCGGCCTGCGAGCGGTATGCCTCGATGACCCAGCTAATGGACTGATTGTCGATCCAGGTCTCCCCGGCTGCAATCTTGCGAACGCACTTGATCAGCAGATCCGGCGAAATGGAACGCGGAACAACTCCACGTACTCCACGGCGGTAGAGTTCGACGATGTTCGACTCGTCGGCTTCAACCACTTGCACAATGAGCTTTGCCTCAGGAGACCGCCGAACCAGTTCCGGAATCGCGTCCGACGTTCCAGCGATAAGCTGCCCTTCAAGCAGCACCACATCGGTAGGATAGCGCTGCAGGGCAGTATGCAGATTGATCAGCGACTCAGCCTGAGCCACCACGCGAATGTCGTCCTCTAGCGCGAAGACCTTCTTCATTCCGACGCGATAGATGGCTTGCGAATCGGCCAGAATGACTCGAATTTGGCTGGCTGCCGGCTGCTCGTTCGAGCCGGTTTCGGGAGTGTCCGGATTGGAGGCAGAGGTCATTGGTTCAGGCTTTCAGGAAGTAATCATCGATTACGGCGGCTGCCATCAGTTTCTCGTTCGAACACTGGTGGCGGACGACGCGTCCGAAGCAGTGAATGGCTACGTCAGAGTCCCAGCCCATCACTTCTGAGGGCATGCTCATCGTGAATTCAATCGTGCTGCCGATGCGCGGCAGAACGCTGGTCTCAAAAAGGAGCCCGTTTGAGGAGATGTCCTGCGTGGTGGCATCCACCGTCCCGTTCTCCGTGATCACACGAAGATGGAGCTTGAGAGGAAAGCGAACTGCGGTACGGACAGCCACTCTCTCAATCGGTTGTTGCCAGGCCGCCAAGATGCCTCCCCTGGAGTAGCCAACTAACTCCGGAACCGCCTGAAATGCGGTTACCAAAGTTATGCTACAGGAAGGATTCTCCCATCTGGAACAGCCGGATACGATGCCACTAAGGTTGCACAAAGGGAAACTTAGGCGGGAAAAGGTAACTCGCTTCCACGCCCAGTTTCAGTCCGCTGGTTACTGGTTAGGGATGCGCGGCTAGATAGGCGTTAATCTCCTCGAACTCTTCCTTCGACAGGCGAAAACTCGCAGCCGGCCACACGCCTTCCACCTGCTGTGGGTTGCGGCCGCCCACAATCGCTGCCGTGATCGCGGGATTACAAAGTGTCCACGCAATCGCAATCACGCCGGCCGATACTCCGTGGCGTGCCCCAATCTGCTTCAGAAACTCCGCAATCGCCAGGTTGCGGCTCAGCTGCGGTTCCTGATAATTCTTCGCGTTGCGCCGAAAGTCGTTGGCCGGGAGGTTGGCCACGCGCTCTTTCGTCATCGCGCCGGTCAGCAGACCGGAATGCATCGGCGAGTAGTTGATGACGCCCACCATGTGCTGCCTGCACCAGGGCAAAATCTCAGCCTCCGCGGAGCGATTGATCATGGAGTACGGCGGTTGGAGCGATGTAATGGGTGCAATAGCCCGGCACCGCTCCATCTGCTCGGTAGAAAAGTTTGAAACTCCGATGTGGCGGACCTTGCCTTCCTTCTGCAAGGCAGCCATAGTACTCCAGCCCTCTTCCACATCGCGGTCCTCCACCGGCCAGTGAATCTGGTACAGGTCGATCCGCTCAACCTGCAGCCGGCGCAGACTCTCTTCGCATTCGCGGCGAATCTCGCGCAGCGTGCGCGTGATCTCCTTCTTTTCGTTCCACACCATGCCGCACTTTGTGAAGATGAACGGCTTCACCGCGGATTCCTTCACCGCGCGGCCAACGATCTCCTCCGAGTGTCCAAGCCCGTAAACGGCGGCGGTGTCGATCCAGTTCACGCCAAGCTCGATGGCTCGATGGATTGCAGCGATGGAATCTCTGTCGTCCTGTGGGCCCCAGGAAAAGGCCCAGTCTCCGCCACCAACGGCCCATGCGCCGAAACCGATTGGCGTGAGCCACATGTCTGAACTGCCCAGCTGACTGATTTTCATCGATGACACCGCTTGTTTTGCATCAAATCTCCAGGAACATCAGCATACCGTAACGGGCTCACTTAGCGGAATTGACCGCGCTTTCGTCTTATCCGGTTGACTGTTGTGCGATATTGACATATTGACGCGCCATGAAGCGACCGGATCCATCCAAAAAGAAAGCCGCCGTATCCAGGAAAAAGGCGCGGAGATCCTCAGGCAAGAAGGCACGAGAGAAGCCACTCGGCGCCTCTCCTCCAATCGGCAGCGAGCGCTTCTTCGAGCGGGATGAATCCTGGATGCTGTTCAACCAGCGCGTTCTGGAAGAAGCAGAGGACACGACAAACCCTCTGCTGGAGCGTGTCAAGTATCTCGCCATCACCGCCAGCAATCTGGATGAGTTCATCGAAATACGGGTAGCCAGTCTCCTGCAGCGCATTGAAGACGCCTACGACGATCCAACGAAGCCGCTGCAGGATGGAATCAGCCCTCAGCAGAGCCTGGACAGGCTTGCACCGATCCTTCATAAATTTGTGGACGCGCAGTACGCCTGCTGGAACCAGAGGCTGGCTCCCGCCCTGCGTGAAGAAGGAATACGGCTGCTTTCCTGGAGAGAACTGGACGATCCTGCTCGGGAGCATGCCCTAAGGTTCTACGAGAGCGAGGTAGACCCGCTGCTCACGCCGGTCACGGTCGACCCTTCGCATCCCTTTCCCCGAGTGCTGAATAAGGCGCTTTGTATCGCTCTGCTACTCCGCTCCAAACGCAAAGGAAGCTCGAAAGGTCCTCCGGCACTCGGCGTTGTTACGGTACCCCGTACTCTGCCTCGGCTGGTGCCACTCCCAAGCCGGGAAGGCAAATCGGATTTCATCATGCTGCACAAGCTGATCGAAGCCCAGGGTCCGCGCATGTTCCGCGGCTATGACGTGCTTGCCCGAGCCCCCTTCCGCGTTACTAGAAACAGCAACCTCTACCTGCAGGAGGAGGAATCCCGCAGTGTCTTCGAGAGCGTGCGCGCAGAGCTTTATAACCGCCGCAAGGGCGATGCCGTTCGTATGGAGATTGAGAAAAGTGCGTCGGAGGAGATCGTCGAACGGCTCCG